>Ga0315911_1000020_pt1 | contig 139809 bp, 134 predicted proteins | sample Edanod1MG_FD_207737 | JGI IMG/M metagenome (GOLD analysis project Ga0315911, IMG submission 207737) | Root nodule microbial communities collected in Santa Monica, California, United States - Edamame nodules 1 | ecosystem: Host-associated > Plants > Roots > Nodule | place: USA: California... | reverse complement strand
CGCCGCGCGAACCGTCGACGCAGTCTGCGCCGCTATCGGCCACGCGCTCGACGCCTTCACCTCCGAGGAATGTGCCAACTACCTCAAAAATTCAGGCTATCGAACTTAATGCCATCACGCTTTAGCCAGAACGAGGTCGGTTCAGTTGCGCCCGGCGCCTAGGCAAAACGCGAACGGAGGATGAACCGCCGTGTTGCGCCCGGGTTGCGCGGAACGATTTGCAGTGGTTGGTAACGCGTTGATTTTGTTCAGAGCGAGTTGAGCTGGCTCGCAACACGAAAACGATCATTCAGAACGAAATGAGCGCGGCTTAAATTATTGATCTATCGGTAAAATCGTTGGCGCGCTCGGAGAGATTCGAACTCCCGACCCTCGGAATCGAAATCCGATGCTCTATCCAGCTGAGCTACGAGCGCGTTGCGGGTCGATTATCAGACTTGGGCGGGGAGGGCCAGCAGCCACGGAGCGCGGCATCCGGCAGTGCCGGCGCGTTCCGCCGGCCCTCTCCTTGAAGCCGTCAGAAGCAGGGATGCCGGCGGTGGTCCTGGCCGATATAGGCGGCCGCGCTCTGATAGCACTTGTTGCGCGCGGGGCCGTCGTAATAGGCGAAGCTGCCGGCAGTCGGGCCGGGGCCGTAATTGTGCAGATAGCTGATGTGGTAGGGCAGGCCCGAATGCGCGTGGTGGTGATGCCGGTGGTGGCGCGGATGGGCCGTGAGGTCGGCCGCGACCGCCGGGGTCAGGGCCATCACGGCCAGAGCGAGGGCGGCGAAAAGCTTGGTCTTGGTCATGGACGGCCTCCGGGCATTTACGGGAATCGGCATTCTGGGCCGCCCCAACGCCCATTTAACCCGGAATCGGGGCCAAAAGCTGCGGGAAATCAGCCACAGCGCGCCAAATTTTGCCTTTTTGCGGATGCTTAACGGATTGCCAACACAGTCCGGCCAGAGTCTTGCGGTCAGGTCCGCCCGGGCCCGGCCTTTCCCGCGGTTTCGAACGATCCATGCGCATCACGCCCCTTGTCGCCTTGCTGCTCTCGGTTCTGGCCGCGACGCCCGCGCGGGCGGTGCTGCACATCACGCGCGACCATGGCGGCTATGTCGAGGAGTACAAGGCCAAGTACAAGCAGATCCGCGAGCGCCGCGAGCGCGTCGTGATCGACGGCATCTGCAACTCGGCCTGCACGCTGGTGTTCGGCATCGTGCCGCTGAACAAGATCTGCGTCACGCCGCGGGCCAGCATCGGCTTCCACCAGGCCTATTACGACAAGGCCTTCACCTTCGGCATCAAGGTCACCAGCCTCGAGGGCACCTCCGACCTGATGTCCTACTACCCCGATACGGTGAAGGAGTGGATCCGCCGCAATGGCGGGCTCACCACCGAGATGAAGAAGATCAAGAACGGGGTCGATCTCTGGAAGATCGTCGATCCCTGTCCGGAAGAGTGGTAGACGCGGACGCTCTCGCGCGCCCCGAACTTCCTTGCTCAGATGTTTGTTTCAAGTCTTGGGGTCCCAGGTCTTGGGCCTGACGTCGCCGTCCGACACCAGCAGGACGGACGCCTTCGACTTGCCGAGCACGGCCGCGGCGATGCTGCCGAAATTCAGGCTGTCGCCCTGGATGCGGTCGACGCCGATCACGACAAGGTCGGCCCGGCTTGACGCGATCTCCTGCAGGATCGCGACCTCAGGTGCAGTATTGGTGCGTAGCCGCGTCGTCACGTTGATGTCATAGCGCGCCGCGGTCGCCGCGATGTCCTTCAGGATCGCTTCCTCATGCGCCAGCGACATGCTGGGGCTGGTACGGCGGGCGCCCTTGTCGCGCGTGGTCGAGACGTAAACCACCTGCAGCGGCTCGCTCGAGAGGCGCGCCAGCGCGATCGCGACCTCGGCGCCGCGCCGCGAGACGTTGCTGCCCGAAACCGGCACCAGGATCTTCCGCGCATTCGCCGTCGGCTCCTTCTCGTGCACGCCCTTGGCGGCCGCGATCGCCAGCGGGCCGTCGAAGCCGGAGGTGAGGTCGTCGAGCCGCCTGTCGAAGCCGCCATCGGGGCCGGCAACCGCGTCCATGCCGACCACCAGCAGGTCGAAGCCCTTTCTGGCTTCCTCGGCGATCGCCTCCGCCGCCGTCTCCTCGCGGGCGCGGCTGATGACGTCGACATTGCCGCCGCCGCCGCCCGCATCGGCTTCGGCGCTCGCCTTGGCGGCGTTGATGACCGCCGCCTCGGGGCTCTCTGCATCGGCGCGGTTCTGCTCCTGCAGCTTGGCGTTGGCGCCGACATGCAGCACCGTGATCGGCAGACCGCGCCCGCCGGCGAGCTGGCCGGCGAGATGCGCGGCGAATGTCGCATTGCTGCTTTCATCGACCGCGAGCAGCAGCCGCTCGAGATTGGCGACGAAGCCGCGCTGCTCATATTCCTCGCGCTCCAGCCGCTCCTTTTCGTCCTTGCCGAGCGGCAGCCGCGCCAGCGCGCTGCGCAGCATCGGCGGCATCGCCATCGTGGTCAGGATCGCCATGGCCACGATCATCGAGTACATGGTCTGGCTCAACATCCCCATCGACAGGCCGATGGTGGCGATGATCACCTCGGTCGAGCCGCGTGCATTCATGCCGCTCGCCAGCGCATAGGATTCCGGCCGAGTCAGCCCGCCCAGCGCGCCGCCGACAAAGGCGCCGCCGAACTTGCCGATGCTCGCGATCAGGACCAGCGCCGCGGTCAGCCCCAGCACCGACGGATCTTTCAGCACCGTGAGGTCAGCGCTGAGGCCGGCGAGCCCGAAGAACACCGGCATGAACAGGCTCGAGATCAGCCCGCGCAGCCGCTCGTCGATCCGCCGGGTCAGGATCGGGGATTCCCCGACCAGCACGCCGGCGATGAAGGCGCCGAGCACGGTGTGCACGCCGATCAGGTGCGTGATCATCGCCATCCCGCACATCAACATCAGGATCACGGTGATCACCGCCGCCGAAGAGACCAGATGGTCGTTGGCCCAGCGGATCAGCCGGAACACCAGCCGCCGGCCGATCGTGAAGCTGACCGCGAGGAAGGCCAGTGTGCCGAACAGCGCCTGCGCGACCGAGAGCAGGTCGAGGCTGCCGCGCGAGGCGAGGCTGAAGATGACGGCGATGATGATCCAGCCGAGGGTGTCGTCGATGATCGCGCTGGCGACGATGATCTGGCCGACATTGCGGCGCATGAAGTTCATTTCGCGCACCACGACGGCCACGATCTTCACCGAGGAGATCGACAGCGCCGTGCCGAGAAACAGCGATGCGATCAGCCGCGCTTCTGGATGCGGCAGCAGGCCGTCGGGGAGGAATTCGCCGAGCACGAAGCCGCAGACAAACGGCACCGCGATGCCCGCCACCGAGATCGTGGTCGCGGCGCGGCCGACCTTGCGCACCAGCTTGAGGTCGGTGTCCATGCCCGTCAGCAGCAACAGGAGCAGGATGCCGAACTGCGCAATGCCGTCGATCAGCGCCTTCTGCTCGCCGGATGGCGGAAAGATCACGCTATGCGCCGACGGCCACAGCCAGCCGAACAGCGATGGTCCGAGCAGCAGGCCGCCGAGCAGTTCGCCGATCACGGAGGGCTGGCCGATCCGCTGCATCAATTCGCCGAGGCCGCGCCCGACCGCGATCAGGAGCGCGATCTGGGCGAGCAGAATGAACTCGGATGGCCTGCTCGCCTTGTCGCCCTCGGCGTCGGCTGCCGTGATACTCACGAGCAGGATGACGGTCGCCCAAATTGCCGGTTGAAGCCGCCCCCAGCGGATCACCATGGCATCTCCGATTTCCAATTCCGGCGCGGCCCGGTCCGCTTGCCGCATGCGGTCAACGCCCGGGTTCCGAAAGTGATCCACTGGGTCAGATTTTGGAACGGAGGCACCGGCGGTTCGTTTCGCTCATGATGCGTTCATCCTGGTGATGCGAATGTCTCCATGAGCGAGCCTGGCCGCCGAAGCGGCTGCGGCTCAGCTCGCGCGAACGGGAGGCTGCGATGGCAACCAGATCCAATCTTTCGAAGGCTGAACTCGCGCGTAGCGTTGCCGGCGCCACATCGGCATTGGTGCTTAGCGCGCTCGTCCTGTTCGTCGCCGCGCATCACCTGAGCGGCGGATAGGCAGGCGGCGCGTGCCGCGCCGATCCATCAAAGCAGGAAGGTCCCGATCAGGAGGCCGGCCGCAAATGCCCAAAGCCCGAGGGTGCAGGCCGATATGACGCGGACGAGATTGCGCAGATCCACGTCCTGCCAGCTGCTATGGGACCGATACGTCAATTGCAGGCACCCCCTGCGGTGGCCGCCTTGCTTCCTGGCCCGACAGCCTGTTCCCGATAGGTGCCCAAATGAAGGCAACCAATGGTGGCGCCCGATCACGCATTTGCGAGGCGCCGCCTCAAAGCGCCCGGTATTGCCTTCCGGTATTGTCTTCCTGCCGGCGAAATGATGCCAGTGCGGATCAGGCTGCCCGGCGCTTGCGGGTCCGCGCGGCCTTCTTGGCCGAGCGCGACCGCTCCGCCGCGGGGCGGCTCGCGGCCGCCTTGCCGCCGAGCTTGCCGCCCTTGCGCGACGGCGAGTGATCCTCGCGCGTGCCGCGGCCGGAGCCGCTCTTCTTGCCGCCGTGGGTCTCCTTGTTGACGGTCGCCCATGCGCGCCGCTCGGCTTCGCTGCTCGAAATGCCGCGCTGCTCGTAGCCTTCCTCGATGTGCTCGGCCTGCCGCTTCTGCTTGTCGGTGTAGCTCGACTTGTCGCCTCTGGGCATCGCGCTCTCCTGTCTATTTTGATCGAGACGTCCGCCGGACTTCGGCCGTGTCGTCGTTCGGCTCGACGACCTCGAATCTGGACCGGCTGAAGCGGCCCAATCCGCTGAGCTCGTAATAGCCGTCACGTTCGATATCCCTTGTCACCTCGTAGACGCGCCCGAGCGAGAGCGTGTCCCGCTGCAACGTGTTGTCGACGCAGCGAACGTGAAAAATCTTGCCGGTTTCGGCCATGCGCTCATCCTGAATTGTTGGTCTGGTTCGGCGTTACTTATCGCGCAACGTCGCGATCGCAATCGGTGTGCCGATCACGAAATTTCGTTCGGCAATTTCCATTCGGGCGCCGGCTCGCAGACTTCGCTGTCGCCGGGAATTTGCTTCATGTGATAGCCGGCTGGCAGCACCTGGCCCGGAGCCTCATCCGCGACCGGAACATCGAAGACCAGCCCGGAGACCAGTGCATGTTCCCACGCCTGCTTCTCCGTCGGAAAAGCCTTGTCGATTTGTTTGTCGCGATCGAACAGCGCGTAGGGCATCTGGCATCCTCAAGCATTGGCGGCCCGGCGCAGGCGGCTCGCCTGTCGTTCGCCCGATATGTCGAAAACGTCCGTTGCTGACTGGTGTTCCTAAATTCGCGCGCCAGCCGCAAAGGCCGAGCCGCTACCTTGCATGATATCGCTGAGATATTTCGCCGGTGGCTTGCCGAGCGCCTTCTTGAACATGGTGATGAAGGCTGTGACGGACTCATAGCCCAGTGCGGACGAGACCTGCTGTACGCTCGCGCCGGCGGAGAGCTCGCGCAATGCGACGATCAAATGCAGTTGCTGGCGCCAGCGCCCGAATGTCAGGCCGGTTTCTCTCAGGATGAGACGCGCCAGACTGCTCTCGCTCAGCGCCACGCGTTCGGCCCATTCGGCCATCGTGCGGCGATCGGCCGGATCATCGGCGAGCGCTGCCGCGATCCGTCGCAAGCGTGGCTCGGGCGAGATCGGCAGATGCAGCTGCTGCAGCGGCATGCGCGGCAATTCGCTCAGCAGCAATTGCGCAACGAGCGTCTCGCTGCCGCCGTCGTGCTGCATGCGGTCGGAAAGCTCGATGATCAGCTCGCGCAGCAACGGCGAGATCGACAATGTGCAGCAGCGGTCGGGCAGGTCGGCGGCACCGGGCTCGATGAAGACGAAAAAGATCCGCGCATTGGCGGTTGCGATATTGGTGTGGCGCGTGCCGCCGGGAAGCCAGACGCCGCAATGCGGGGGCACCATCCACAACCCGTTCGGAACGCGGCACATCACGCCGCCGCCGAGCGCAAAGACGAGCTCTCCCTTCCGGTGCGCGTGCTCGGCCGCCTCGGCCTTGTTTTCGGTGACGTCGAGGCGCACGGCGATGGCCGCCGCCGCGACGTCATCCGGATCAAGGTCCGGCCAAGGATAGCGAAGTTGAAGGCCCATAACGGAGCCGGAAACCCGTCGAGTGACCGAATTTAGCGATCGATGGCACAGATATGTAAATTCTTCCGGCAGCCAAGTCGATAGCCTGGCGATGCAAATGGCCAGGAGCATGCGATGACGATGATTGCGCCGATGCGCACGCTGGGCGGGCAGGGGCTGTTGTTGACGGGGATCCTGCTGATCGCCTCGACGCTTCGCGCGCCCATTACCGGCGTGGCGCCGATGCTCGGCATGATCGGTGAGACCAGCGGGATCAGCGCGGCGGAGGCCGGGATCCTGACGACGCTGCCCTTGCTGGCATTCGCGGCGATCTCACCGGTTGCAGCCGTGCTCGGGCGCAAATGGGGCATCGAGCGGTCGCTGTTCGGTGCGTTGCTTGTCATCGCGGGCGGGATCGCGCTGCGCTCGTCCGGTCCGGTCTGGGCGCTGATGGCCTGGGCACCCCAGCTGGGGACGCACGCGGCCCCGACGGTCGAGCCGGCCTCTTCGCCGCATCGCGGGCGCATCTGGCACTCGCTGCTCGCCTGGCAGGTGACCGGCTTCCTCGGCCTGACCTCGCTGGTGTTCTACATCATCGTCGGATGGTTGCCCGCCATCCTCGTGCAGGCAGGTTACCCGGCGGCGACGGCGGGTACGCTGCACGGTGTGCTGCAATTGGCCACCGCGGTCCCCGGCCTGATCCTCGGGCCGATGGTCCGGCGCATGAAGGACCAGCGCGGCATTGCGATTGCCGTGTCGCTTGCGACCTGCGTCTCGCTGCTGGGATTGTGGCAGTTTCCGGCGCTCGCAATGCTGTGGGTCGCGCTGTTCGGCTTCGGGGCGGGCGCAGCCTTCATCCTCGGATTGACATTCGTCAGCCTGCGAACCTCGCACAGCCACCAGGCGGCCGCGCTGTCGGGCATGGCGCAGTGCCTCGGCTACTCGCTCGCCGCTGCGGGCCCGCCGCTTGCCGGACTGGCCCATGATGCGACCGGAGGCTGGGAGGTCGCGCTCGCATGCTGCGCCGTCGCGACGGTGCTGATGGCAGTCCTGGGCGGATCAGCCGGCCGCGCGGCGACAATCTGATTGTCGATCGATGCGGAAATATCGCGAGCCAGATCCGGCTCGCGACAAGGCGTGGCGGCGGCCGGTCGGTTGTCTGCACTGCAGGCCCGCGCTACAGAAGGCGGGAAGCCTCGCAAGCAAGAGCCAAGGGAAAAGTGTCGTTGAGGACATCTGCCAGCACGCGCATCGTGATCGGGTCGACGCTTTTTGCCTTGGCGTCGAGTGCATTCCTTTTTCTGGTTCCTCCGAGTCCGATCGACAGGAACCTGTTGCGTGGTGCCTTCCGTCTTTACAAGGGATATGCGTATCTCATCCCCGTCAAATATGTGGATGGCACGCTCGAGACTGCCCGATTGTACGAAGACGACCGGCTGCTCGGCCCCGCGAACACCGCCCAGCAAGAGATCATCGACAAGGGCGCCGGCCGATTCGCATTTTACCGGGACACCTGGAATTACTTCGGTCCGGCCTTGATGTTCTCGACCAGCGACAATACCGACCCGAACACCAACGGCAGGAAGTATCACCTCAGATGACGAACTGACCTGCCTGTGTCCGGCTGTCGTCACGTCGTGCGTATCACGCCCAGTTCCTTCGACCGTTGGAGAAGAGCCGGCCGGTAAGGCGGGGAGGGATCGTCGTCGTCAGGGATGGCGCAATGGCCGAACTCCTGCTGGATGCGCTGGATCTCCATGACCCGATCGTTCAACCGCTGCAGATGCTCAAGCGATGTTGCCTTCCAGTAGCGGAAGGTATCGAACGTAATCGGCACGAAGGCGGTGCCGAACAGCGTTGGATCGGGCACGATGGTCCGCCCGAGCAGCAGGTAGCGGTCCTGACCGACGATGACGAGGGTGGCATACGGCCGCCCTTCACTTACCCTGAGGCCCTTCAACGAAAGTTCGCACAGCTTGCTGAAATAGGGTTCCTCGCGCCAGCGGTCGGGATCATCGAGGTCAACCTGCACATTCAGCGCGTCGAGCCCGAAATGCGGCACCATGCCCGCGGTCTCGGGAAACCAATCGTCATCGAGGTGGCCTTGCAGCCAGGCACAGCTGAATGACCGGCACTGCCGGGGACGCTCGTGGTAGATCTCGCATCCGCCGCCCGCCAGGATGTGGTTGCAGACCGTATTCATCGGCTTGCGGAGATCGGTCACCTCAAGCACCTTGCAGCAGAGGGTGCATGATCCACACTGCCTGACCGTCGGAGCCACGGGAAAGCCGAGGGCCCACGACCCTTGTCGTTCGCGGAGGAGCAGCTTCTGCTTCTCCAACGTGCTCAGTGCACGCTCGACCTTGAGGCGCGACAATCTGGTCACGCCGATAATATCTTTCGTCGTCGTCGCGCCGCTCTCGACCGCCCGAACGACGACCAACGCCACTTCATCCATTGTTTTTCTTCTTGTCCGGCTCGTGGCCGGCTCTTCTTGTGCAGTGTTTTTGGCCGCCGGTATTCGGCGACGGCAAATCCTTGTGTTGTCCGGAACGCGCCGCGACGGATGGCTGCGACATTGCTCGGAGAGCGTATCCGCGAGGACGAGATGCCGCATCCGACAAACGCGCATGGCATCCCCGAGGACAAATAGTTGTGATTGCAGCGACAGGCGTTGGGTCCGCGAGCGTCTGCAAGGTCAGAGTGGTCTCGTGTCATCGGCAATGTCGCGAGAATGCGAATGTGTGGCTAGCAGACCGTGCAACACGTTCAGTGTCGTCCCTGCGAAAGCAGGGACCCATAACCACCGATGGTTATCGTTGAAGGCCGCTGGAACGACGAGTCCCTTTCACAACATCCGCCGCGGAGTATGGGTCCCTGCTTTCGCAGGGACGACACTGTGGGTGAGGCGCCACCTGCTTACAGCCGCGGGCTCGCCCGCCACCCTCGTTAAATTCGCGATTGCTGGCTGCCTCATCTTCAGGCAATGACGGCCTGCAATGAACAAGAGCTTCGAGGAAACTGCCGCTCGTCTGGCGCCGGCGATCTTTGTCGTGCTGTGGAGCACCGGATTCATCGGCACCAAATACGTCATCAACAATGCGGAGCCGCTGACCTATCTGGCGATCCGGATGACGTTCGTGGTTGTGGTGATGGCGGTCATCGCCGCGATCGCGCGGCCGAACTGGCCGGACCGGACAGGCATCTTCCACAGCGCGGTCGCCGGCATCCTGGTGCACGGCTTCTATCTCGGCGGCACCGCGATTGCGATCGCGCATTCGGTTCCGGCCGGGCTGTCGGCCTTGATCCCGGGCCTGCAGCCGATCCTGACCTCGACCATTGCCAACCGCTGGCTGGGCGAGCGCGTCACGCCGCTGCAATGGGGCGGGCTGGTGCTCGGCCTCGCCGGCGTCGTCTTGATCCTGCACAACCGGCCGATGACGGGCGAGGCGGGGTGGGGCTGGCTCGCCTCCGGCGTCTCGCTGATCAGCATCACCTTGGGCACGCTCTATCAACGGCGCTATTGCAACCGGATCGACTGGCGCGCCGGCAATCTGGTGCAGTACATCGCGGTGACGATCTTCTTCGGCATCGGCGCCTTTGTGTTCGAGACCAATGTCGTGCATTGGACCGGCGAGTTCGTGCTGGCGCTGGCCTGGCTGGTGTTCGCACTGTCGATCGGCTCGATCGGGCTGTTGTACTGGCTGATCCGTCACCACGCCGCGACCTCGGTCGCGAGCCTGTTCTATCTGGTGCCGGCGGTGACCGCGCTGATGGCCTACATCCTGTTCGACGAGCGACTGGATCATGTCGCCATTGCCGGCATGGCCGCCTGCGCCGCGGCGGTGCTGCTGGTCAATCGCCGCGCTTAATTCTTGCCGCGGATCTTGGCATAGGCCGCGAGCGCGCGTTCGCGGGCCTCTTTGTGATCGACGATCGGCGGCGGGTAGGTCTTGCCGAGTTCGATGCCGGCGCTCGCCAGCTCGATCGGTGTTGCTGACCAGGGCTGGTGGATCAGGTCGTTGGAGAGCTGCGCGAGCTCCGGCACCCAGCGCCTGACATAGCCGCCGTCGGGATCGAATTTCTCGCCCTGCAGGACCGGATTGAAGACACGGAAATAGGGCGCAGCGTCGGCGCCGCAGCCCGCGACCCATTGCCAGTTCGCCGGATTGGAGCCGGCATCGGCATCGACCAGCGTATCCCAGAACCAATGTTCGCCGGCGCGCCAGTCGATCAGGAGGTGCTTGACCAGGAACGAGGCCGCCACCATCCGCACCCGGTTGTGCATCACGCCGCTGTGCCAGAGCTCGCGCATACCGGCATCGACGATCGGATAGCCGGTGAGTCCGCGCTGCCAGGCCTTCAGCGCGCGGGCGTCGCGCTTCCACGGGAAGGCATTGAAGTGCTCCTGCAGGTTGCGCTGCGCCAGGTCGGGGATGTCGAACAGCAGATGGCGGCAGAATTCGCGCCAGCCGAGCTCGCTGAGGAACTTGTCGATGTCGCCGGCAAGGCGCGAGTCTTCGGCGGCGGCGAAGCGTGCCGCATGCCAGACCTGCCGCGGGCTGATCTCGCCGAAGCGCAGATGCGGCGACAGGCGCGAGGTGCCGTCGCGGTCGGGCCGGTCGCGGTCGCCGGCGTAGCCGCTGATCCGCTCATCGAGGAATCGCTTCAGCCGCGCCTGCGCCGCGACTTCACCGGGTGTCCAGGTCTCGCGCAGGCCGCCGGCCCAATCCGGCCGGTCAGGCTCGAGCTTCCAATCGCCGAGGGGGTCGCTCGCGATGCCGCGGATGGATGTAAGCTTCTTCGGCGCCGGCAACGGCTTTGGCGGATCGCCGAGGCCTTGGACGCGCCGCCAGAACGGCGTGAACACGCGCAAGGCCCGGTTGTCCTTGTTGCGGATCGCCTTGGGATCGACGAGCAGGTCGCCGGGAAAAATCCGCCAAGCGATGCCGTCAGTTGCGAGCGCGGATTCGAGGTCTGCGGCAATCGCCTGATGCGGTGCCTGCGCGATGTCGTTCCAGAACACGGCGCCCGCGTTGATTTCGCGCGCCAGTGTGGCGATCACGGAGGCGGCCGGTCCGGTGCGCAGCACCAGCGTGCCGCCGATCGCCTTGAGGCTCTTGCCGAGTGCACGCAGCGATTGCGCCAGCCACCAGCGCGTCGCGCCCCCAAGGGAGCGTGCGGCTGGAGGTTTCAGGGCACGGCTTTCGTCGTCGCGGACATAGAGACCAACCACGGGTGCGCCGCGGCTGGCTGCTTCGTAGAGGGCCGGGTGATCCGACAGCCGCAGATCGTCACGAAACCAGACGATAACAGGCTGTGCGCGGGCCACCCGGACGCTGCGTGCCGGCCGTTACTTCGGCTGCGGCACGATGCGGATGTAGGGCTTCGGTTCTTTCCAGCCCTGCGGATAGATCGTCTTGGCCTCGTCGTTGCTGACCGAGCCTGCGATGATCACGTCCTCGCCCTGCTTCCAGTCGGCAGGGGTGGCGACGCGGTGCTTGGCGGTGAGTTGCAGCGAGTCGATGACGCGCAGGATCTCCTGGAAGTTCCGACCCGTGGTCATCGGATAGACCAGCACCAGCTTAATCTTCTTGTCGGGGCCGATGATGAAGACGTTGCGGACCGTTTGGTTGTCCGCCGGCGTGCGGGTGAGGGGGTCGCCGGACGTCGAGGCAGGCAGCATCTCATAGAGCTTGGAGACGTTGAAGTCGGTGTCGGCGATCAGCGGATAGTTCGGGGCCGCCCCCTGCGTCTCCAGGATATCCTCGGCCCATTTGGCGTGGCGATCCGCGGGATCGACCGAAAGGCCGATCAGCTTGATGCCGCGCTTGTCGAATTCCGGTTTCAGCTTGGCGAGCGCGCCGAGCTCGGTCGTGCAGACCGGGGTGAAGTCCTTCGGATGGGAGAACAGCAGGGTCCAGCTGTTGCCGATCCAGTCGTGGAACTTGATCTTGCCCTCAGTGGTCTGGGCTTCGAAGTCCGGTGCGGTCGCGCCAATCGGAAGTGTCATGATTTTACCTCATCTCTTTGAAGTCACAGTTGAATTTGTATTTGAGGCTGTCTGTTCCAGTATAGGACGGGATAAGGCTTAAGTGAACGGGTTCTGAAAAAAGTGAAACATTTCTCCTTGAGGGTGGAATTCCAAGCAACTTGTTTTGATCCGGATCCCTGCGGCGAAATATCAGCTGCGGCACAAAGGCTTGGAAATGCCCAGATAATGCCGCTTATCGCCGTCATCACGCCGGCCCCGGCTGCTATAGGACTGAACCGTGACGACGTTTAAATCGACCAAATAGCAACCATCTAAAAATCTCGGAACGCAAGTTCCGAACCATTAACCACTCGTTTACGCCCGCATGGAAAAGCTGGCCTGAGATAGGAATTGAAAGCTCCCACAATGTCTACCCCAAGTACCAAGACCGCTGAGCCGCTCAGCGGTGCGTTGCATCCGTCCTGCCGCAAGACTGCCGCCCATGCGCTCACCATCGTGCGCGACGGCGTGATCACCGGCGAAGGCCCGACCACCAAGGGCCGCATCCATTTTTCCCGGTCACTCGATGCCGATGACGCTGCCTGGTGCGCGCGCATCCTGACGGCGGCCGCGGTCGAGCATCAGCCGGTCAGCCGCGCCGAGATCGAGGCGCTGTTCGCGATCAACGAGGCCGCTGCCGAGCGCAGCGATGGCGGCCGGTTCGACGATCTGCTCGCCAAGGCGATCGCCCATCATGCCGCCTCCGAGTCCGGCCTGCCGGTGCCGCCGCGCACAGTGGCGCTGTCGCCAGACACCGAGATCGATCGCTGGGCGCCGAGGCAGGGCGCCAAGATGGACACGAAGGTCCTGGAGTGGATCGCGGGCCAGATGCGCGGTCAGCGCCGCACCGGCCGCGCGCTGGCGGCGATGGTGGCGACGCTGGTCGGCGCGACTGCGCTGCCGCTCGCGGCGCAGCTCCCCAACGTGTTCGACATCGGGATGATGTAAACCATCATCCCGCGTGACTGGAATTCGAGTAGAGCGGCGGGGATCACTTCCCCGCCGTTTTCTGTTTGCCGCCGGTTTCCTCGAGCCCGAGCGTCCGCCCCGGAAACCCGGCGACGTCGAAATAGCGGGTCGAGAGCACGCGCTGGAATTTCAGCACGGTGCGCAGGCCGTTGGCCGACGCCTTCTTCGACATGATGGTGCCCTCGGCCATCTTCGGCACGATGCCGTTCGGCAGCGCCTCCGACATCACCCGGCCGATCAGGCCGCCATTGTTCGGCGCGCGCAGGCCGAGCAGCTGGGCCGCGGTCATGCCGACATCGGCGTTGCTGACCGGCAGCGGATCGACATAGCCCGCCTTGAAGTCGGGGCCGATCGCCGCGGTGAAGTTGAAGGTGTCGCCACGGCTGAAGCTGCCATGCATGCCCTGGCCCTGGCGCAGCACGGTGTCGGCGATCTGCACCGAGCAGTTGGTCGGGATCTCGCAGCCGCTCGACCAGGAGCGGAAATTGACCACGATCGATGGGTTCGGCGTCACCGCCTTGCCCTTCAGATTGAGGTTCGACATCGGCAGCGTGCCGGGGAAGGTGCCGAGCTTGTCGTCGACAAACAGGCCGCTGACATAGTCCTGCTCGAGCAGCGCCTTGATGACGCGGTCGGCGAGCTTCTTGTCGCGGTTCGGCAGATAGATCAGATCCGAGCCGCCATTGGTCGCGATCACGACGTCAGGCTTGGCCGGATCCTGGCCGAGCACGCCGTTGCCGGCCTTCGGGTGGGCATTGTCGGCGACCTTCGCGTTCTTGTCGTTGGGGTCGAACAGCGGCAGGTCCAGCGCCCTGGCGAGGTCGATCGCCAGAAAGCCCATCGGCAGGAAATCCTTCGGCGTGTCGCTATAGGCGATCTTGGCCGAGGGGCTGGTCTTGCTCTCCTTCGAGATGGTCGAGAAGCCGTGGTCGGAGGAGATCATGATGTTGGTGTCGGCGGAAAGCCCGAGCTCGTCGAGCGCCTTGCGCAGCTGCGCGAGATTGTTGTCGGCGTTCCTGATGCCGGCCATCGAGGTCGGGCCGTTGATGCCGGGGGTGATGGTGTTGAGGCTGTCGCCGGTGTTGTGCTGGCTGCCGTCCGGATCGCGCGACCAGAACACCAGCACGAACGGCTTGTTGCGCGCCTTGAACATCGGCAGCACGACCTTGGTCGCGACGTCGGCCATGTAGGCCTGCTGGGCGACGTTGGCGACGGTGGTGCCGGGCGTCTTGGCGTCGCCGGCCTTGGCGTTGTCGCCGCGGCTCGGGGTCGCGAGCGGCAGGCCGGCCTTGGTCAGGGCTTCCTTCATCTCGTCGGAGAGCGGCACGCCGGTCTTGCCGCCGGTGGAATCGTCGACCACGATCGTGTTCTTGCCGCGATCGGTGTGGTCGAACAGCAGGGTCGGGCCGACCTTGCCGATGGCGGCGGTGCTGAAACCCTGGCCGCGGGCCATCTTCAGCAGCGTCTCCTCGTTGAGGTAGTCGCCGTTGAAGTGATCGTCGACGTCGGCGAGCACCGCGTCGTTCTCGATGAAGGGGACCACGGTGTCGCCGGCGGGCACCGAGGTGTAGCCGGTGTAGATCGTGTTGGAGAAGGTGCCGGTGTCGCCGAGGTAGTGGCCGGTCGACAGCGCCGAGCTGTTCGCCATCGTGAAGGTCGGGAACAGCGAGTGCGAATTCTTGAAGTTGACGCCCTTGTCGCGGATCTCGGCCATGGCCGGCGTCGTCTCCGGCGTCACGATGCCGCCGCGCAGGCCGTCGGGGACGAACAGGATGAGGTTGCGGGGCTTGGCGTTCTGCGCCGAGGCGGCGCCCGCCGAAAGCGCGATCATGCTCGCGGACAGTAAGGTAATGGCACGACGCATAGTGTTATTCCCCCTGATGAAGCCCCGCGGCAGCCCGCCGCAGCCTTCGTTTAGTTTTGCCACATGACAGAAATGTTACAGCGCTTGTTCGGCGCTGTAACGGCCGGATTTTTCCCGCGGATTGCCGGTCAGCACACCGTCATTCCGCAGGTTGAACCGCCGTTCTCTCATTGCGCGCAGCGCTGCCGGCATGCCCGTACCGGGCATAGAGCGCCGGCAGCACGGCAAGCGTCAGCAGGGTCGCGCTGATCAGGCCGCCGATCACGACGGTGGCGAGCGGCTTCTGCACCTCGGCGCCGGTGCCGGTGGCGAACGCCATCGGCACGAAGCCGAGCGAGGCCACCAACGCGGTCATCACCACGGGGCGGAAGCGGGTGAGGGCGCCTTGCTCGATGGCTTCCCGCATCGGCACGCCGCGTTCGCGCAACTGCCGGACGAAGCTCAGCATCACGAGCCCGTTCAGCACCGCAACGCCCGACAGTGCGATGAAGCCGACCGCCGCCGAGATCGAGAACGGCATGCCGCGCAGCCAAAGTGCGGCGATGCCGCCGGTGAGCGCCAGCGGCACCGCGCTGAACACCAGCAGCGCGTCGCGGGCCGAGCCCATCGCCGCCAGCAGCAACAGGAAGATCATCGCAAAACAGGCCGGCACCACGACGGCCAGGCGCTGGCGCGCTGCGGCGAGATTTTCCGACTGGCCGCCCCAAGTCATCCAATAACCCGGCGGCAGCTGCACGGATTGCGCGACTCTTGCCTGGGCTTCCTCGACCACCGAGCCGAGATCGCGGCCGCGAACATTGGCTGTCACCACGATGCGGCGCTTGCCGTTCTCGCGGCTGATCTGGTTCGGCCCCTCGGTGAAGGAAAACTGGGCGACGCGGTTGAGCGGCAAGCTCTGCACCGGCGAACTCGGCGTCGCCTTCGGCAACGCGACCGGCAAATTGCTCAACGCCTCGAGATCGGAGCGCACGCTCTCCGGCAATCGCACCACGATGTCGAAGCTGCGATCGCCCTCGTAGACGACGCCGGCATCCTGACCGCCGACCGCGGCGCCGATCACGTCCTGCACGGCCGAGACGCTGAGGCCGCGCCGGGCGATCGCAGCCTTGTCGACCTTGATCTCGAGCACGGGCAGGCCGCCAGCCTGTTCGACCTTGACGTCGGTCGCGCCGCGCACGCTGCGCAGCGCGGCAGCAATCTGGTTAGCGGCTTTCTGCATCGGCCCGAACTCGTCACCGAACACCTTGACCGCGATATCGCCGCGAACGCCGGCGAGCAGTTCGTTGAAGCGCATCTGGATCGGCTGGGTGAATTCATAGACGTTGCCGGGCAGCCGGCCGACCGCCTTCGAGATGTCCTCGATCAGTTGCTCCTTGGTCAGCGATGGATCCGGCCACTGCTCGCGCGGCTTCAGGATGATGAAGGTGTCGGACGCGTTCGGCGGCATCGGATCGCTCGCCACCTCCGCGGTGCCGGTCTTGGAGAAGACGAATGACACCCGCGGAAAGCGGCTGACGGTCTTCTCGACCGACAGCTGCATCGCCTGCGACTGCGACAGCGCCGTACTCGGAATCCTGAGCGCGTGCATGGCGATGTTCTTCTCGTCGAGCGAGGGGATGAACTCCTGGCCGAGGCGGAAGAACCCGAACAGGGCGGTGGCGAACAGCACGACCGCCACCGCGATGACCGGGATAGGCGTTGCAACCGCGCGCCGGAGCAGCGGGCTGTAGCAGCGCTTCAGCGCCGCAACGAGTCGGTTTTCCTGCTCCTGCACGCGACCGGTGATGCCGATCGCGATCAGCGCCGGAACCAGTGTCAGCGACAGCACGAAGGCGGCGGCGAGCGCGAGGATCACGGTCAGCGCCATCGGCTCGAACATCTTGCCTTCGACGCCGGTGAAGGTCAGCAGCGGCACATAGACCAGGAGGATGATGGCCTGGCCATAGAGGCTCGGCTGGACCATTTCCACGGCGGACGCCCGCACCGTCGCCAGCCGTTCGTCGCGCGTCAGCACGCGGCCAAGCGCATGCTGCTTCTCGGCGAGGTGACGCAGACTGTTCTCGGTGATGATCACGGCGCCGTCGACGATCAGGCCGAAATCCAGCGCGCCGAGGCTCATCAGATTGGCGCTGATCCGGCCCTGCCACATGCCGATCGCCGTCATCAGCATCGCGACCGGGATCACCAGCGCCGTGATCAATGCCGCGCGGAAATTGCCGAGCAGCACGAACAGCACGGCGATCACGAGCAGTGCGCCTTCACTGAGGTTGCGCGCCACGGTGCCGATCGTCGCATCGACCAGCTGAGTGCGATCCAGCACCGTCTTGACCTCGATGCCGGCCGGCAAGGACGGCATGATTGTCCGCAGTTTGGCGTCGACCGCGGCCGACACCGTGCGGCTGTTGGCGCCGATCAGCATCAGGGCCGTGCCGACCACGACCTCGCGGCCGTTCTCGCTGGCGCTGCCGGTGCGCGTCTCGCCGCCGATCGAAAGCGTCGCGAGGTCGCGGATCCGGACCGGGACGCCGCCGCGGGTGGTGACGACGACGGCGCCGAGTTCGTCGATGTTCTCGAGCCGGCCGCCGGAGCGCACGACGAAGCCTTCGCCGTTGCGCTCGATGTAGCGCGCACCGCGGCTGACATTGTTGGTCTCGATCGCCTTGGCAACGTCGGCAAAGGTGAGGCCGAGCGCGATCAGCTTCGCCGCATCGGGATGCACTTGATACTGCTTGAGGTATCCGCCGATCGTGTCGACGCCGGCGACGCCAGGCACCATCTTGATCTGCGGCTTGATGATCCAGTCCTGTACGGTGCGCAGATAAGCGTCCTTCTCGACCTCGCTCTGCAGCATCTGGCCGTCCGCCGTCAGGAAGCGGCCGTCGCTTTGCAGGCCCGGCGCGCCGTCGGCCTGCACCTTCTGCCCGGAATAATGGACGGTCCACATGTAGATTTCGCCAAGGCCGGTCGAGGTCGGGCCGATCCGCGGCTCGATGCCTTGCGGCAGGCGCGCGCGGACTTCGGTCAGGCGCTCGCCGACCTGCTGGCGGGCGAAATAGATGTCGGTGGCCTCGCTGAACACCGCCGTGATCTGCGAGAAGCCGTTGCGGGAGAGCGAGCGCGTGCTCTCGAGACCCGGCGCGCCGGCCAGGGCCGTCTCGATCGGGAAGGTGATCTGCTTCTCGATTTCCGCCGGCGACAGCGCCGGGGCCACGGTGTTGATCTGGACCTGCTTGTTGGTGATGTCGGGCACCGCGTCGATCGGCAGCCTGGACAGCGCAAGGCCGCCGAGGAACATCAGGATCGCCGCCAATGTGACGACCACCCAGCGCCGCTGGATCGCAAGACCAATGATGCGCTCAATCATGGTCGTGCTCCGCCTCGTCCTTCTCGAACTCCGCCTTCAGCGTGAAGGTGTTCTGCACCGCGATGGTCTCGCCGGCTGACAGGCCGGCAACGATCTCGATATCGTCGTCGTCCTCGCGGCCGGTCCGCACCGATCTCGCCTCGAAGCCGTCGGCATCGCGCACGAACAAGGTTGGCGTTCCCTTGATGGTTTGAAGCGCCTTCTTCGAGACGATCACGGTCGACGGCGCACCCGACAGCGGGACCTCCGCGGTGACGAAGGTGCCCGGCTTCCAGCGGTGGTCCTTGTTGGGCATGGTCGCGATCACACGCGCGTTGCGGGTCTCGCGGTCGAGCAGGGGGCTGACGAAGATCACGCCGGCATTGGCTTCATCCTCGGTGCCGATGGCGCGGATTTTCACCGAAACGCCTTCGCGAACCGCGCCGATGTCTTCGGGGGAGACCGCGAGGTCGACCCAGATGTCATCGAGATTGACGATGACATAGAGCTCGCTCTCCTGGCCCTCGCGCCCGATCAATCCGCCGAGGTCGACACGCCGTTCGGACACCCGGCCGCTGATCGGCGCGCGCAAGAACTGCGTCCGCAGGCTTTCCGGGGGCTGGTTCGGCAGATCGGCAATCTCGCTCTCCGAGAGGCCCAGCGCAAACAGCTTCTGCCGGGCGCCGTCGAGCTTGATCTGGGCATCATTCGCGGTCAGCCGCGTCCGCAGGAACTCGTTCTCCGACACGATGCGGGTCTCGACCAGCGTCTTCTGCCGCGCGTAGAGAGTCTGCTGCAGATCGTTGGTGAGCCGCGCGGCGAGGTATTCGCTCTTGGCGTCGGCCACCTCGCGGCTTTCGATCGCGGCGACGATCTCGCCCTTCTCGACGACATCGCCGAGGCGCTTGCGCAGTTCCGTGACCGTCGCAAGCACGCGCACCGAGACCCGGCCGATGTGATCCGCATCGGGGATCAGCGATCCCGGCGCGAGGAAATGCCGCTTCAGCATGCCGCCGCTGGCTTGCGCGAACGTGATGCCGGCTTCGCGAACCTGGTCTTCGCTCAGCTCGATATGTCCGGGGGCCTCGTACCGGGCCTCGGTCTTTGTGTCTGTGGTCGCAGTCTCCTGCGTCGCAGCCGAGAACCTGACCGGCCAGCCGATCCATCCGGCCGCCACAACGACCAGTGCAATGCCGGCGGCCATGCCGGCGAAAAATAGAACAACCCGTTTCATATGCGCCTCTCCACAGCGCAGGCCTATGGCCCTGCGCTGTCGCGACATCGATCTGTGCGGAAGCGTGCGCGCCGCCGAATGGCAGCAGCGCACGGCCGGTCATGTCGACCGGATCAGGCGCGGGGTGGCTTGAAGGGAGAGAGGCGGTCGGCCGAAGCGGGCAGCTCAGTGCTGCTGTGGCCATAGCTATGCGGCGCATAGGCGATCGGGAACGCGGTCTCCTGCGGAGCCACGGACGCGACGTGCGTCAGGCAATGGTCGCCGTGAGGCGAGGCCGGATGCGCCGGAGCCTTGCCGCCGGCGCTGGCGTCGTTGATCGACTGTGCGATCGAGAAGCCGGCAGCCGCGTCGGCATCGCCGTCGGAGGTCCAGCCGTGGAAGAACGACAGCACCAGCGCGAGCGAAATCAGTCCCGCAAGCAGGCTGCGCCAGCGGCGCGATCCCGTTGCGTGAGGAGAAGACTGAATCATGGTGCGCGAAGCGTCCATGGGGCCTACTTAGCGCCGTGCCCGCGCGCATTCAAGTTCGGGTCCGCGACAGATTGGCCGTGGATACTATAACGTTACGCGCGGTTTGCGGTTCGGCGCATCAACCATCGGCGCGCCGCGACGACCGCCCAGATCGCTTCGACGAGGCCGAACGGCCAGGCGCCCTGCAGGAAACCGTAGGCCGAGCCGAGCGCGCAGGAGACAGCGAAGGCCAGGATGAACCAGGGGCTGCGATCTTCGGCCGCATAGCAGACGAGCATCATGGTCACGGCGAATAACCCGAACAGCGTCAGCGCATCCATTCCGCAGCAGAACTCCTGTTGTAACGCTGTTGATATCTGAGCATGCTTGGGATGGAATATCCAGCCAGCGTCGCCGCCCTAAAGGGACTGCACCATGAAGCGCATGCATGTTCACGTCGCCGTCAAGGACATCCCGCAATCGGTCGGCTTCTACTCGGCGCTGTTCGGGGCCGAGCCGACGGTCGTGAAATCCGATTATGCCAAATGGATGCTCGACGATCCCCGCGTCAACTTCGCGATCTCGACCCGCGGCCGCGAACCGGGCCTCGACCATCTCGGCATTCAGGTCGAGAGCGCGGAGGAGCTCGGCGAAGTGTATGGACGGCTGCGCAAGGCCGGCGGCGAGGTCATCGAGCAGGGCCAGACGGTGTGCTGCTATGCCAAGTCCGAGAAGTCGTGGATCGACGATCCCGCGGGGATCGCCTGGGAGACGTTCCATACGACCGGTGAGAGCATCGTCTATGGCGACGGCACCGGCGAGCGGACCGCGCGTGTCGCGCACGAGAAGCAGGAAGACAAACAGAGCGCGTGTTGCGCCCCACAGCCCCAGGCCGCGCCGCCTGGGGCATCGGCTTGCTGCAGCTCGTGAGCATGGAGCGGCCGGGGGGGCCGGTTGCGCGCGAGTCCACGCTGGCCTTAACCGTCCGATAACTGATTTTCCTAACCACCCCTTGGGTTGTGTTCCCGTACAAGGGCATCCACAGGGGCAGGAAAATGTCGGTTGTCTCAACGAGCAGCGTGCCGGAATACCGGCGGCTGTCGATCAAAGGTGTGTTGCGCGCCAGCAGGATGGGCGCCATCCAGTGGTTCGTCCTGAGTGCCGCGCTGCTGGTGCTCGCCATCACGCTTGGCACCGGCTATCTCGCGCTGCAGTTTCGCGAGCGCGCGCTGGAGATGTCCGAGCGCGAGCTCAACAACACCGCGCTGCTGCTGTCGCGGCATTTCGACCAGCAGCTTACCGACCTCCAGCATGTCCACGACGACATCGTGAATTATCTGCGGGCCGAGCAGGTCGAGACCGCCGATCAGTTCGAAAAGAACATGTCGCTCTTGAGCGCGCACGAGATGCTGCGCACGCGGCTGGCGGCGCTGCCGCATGTCGGCGGGCTCAATCTGTTCAACGCCAAGGGATGGCTGATCAACTCATCCGAGATGTGGCCGGTGCCCGATATCAGCGTCGCGGACCGGCGCTATTTCCAGGAGTTCACCTCGGGACGCCCGACCTCGCCTGTGATCGTCGAGCCCGCAATGAGCAAGGTGAGCGGCAACTGGACCACGATCTTTGCGCGCAAGATCACCGGGCGCAACGGCGAGATCATCGGCTTCGCAAGCCGCGGCGTCGAGCCGAGCCATTTCGAGGATTTCGTGGCCTCGCTGGCACTGAGCGGCGACACCGTGATTTCGATGATCCACCGCGACGGCACCATCATCGCACGCTATCCGCAGGATGCCGGCGTGATCGGCCGCAACATCATCAACCTGCCGGTGTTCCAAAAGGTCATCAGCTTTGGCGGCAACACGTCGGGACGGTTCGTTGGTGCTTCAGGCGAAGAGAACGTCGGTGCGGTCAGATCGCTGTCGCATTTTCCAATCCTGATCCTCGCCACCACGAAAACATCAAGCGCGCTGGAGGACTGGCGCGCCCAGACCAAACTCCAATTCTGCGCAGCCGTGCTGGCGGTGCTAATCATCAGCTTCGCGGTCTTTCTGATCGTCCGCCAGCTGCAGCGGCAGCACGATGCGGCAAGCCGCCGGCTGTCCGAGAAGAGCCAGCACCTCGACACCGCGATCAACACCATGACGCAGGGGTTGCTGCTGTTCGATGCCTCCGCGCGGCTCGTGATCTGCAACCAGCAATATATCGACATGTTCGGCCTTTCGCCTGATGTCGCGAGGCCGGGCTGTCATCTGCGCGACCTGATCCTGCATCGCCAGGCGATCGGCTCGTTCGTCGGCGACGTCGATGAGTACTGCGCCCGCTTCACAAACCCGAGGGGTGACGAGGTCCGGGACTCCGTGATCATGACGCCGGACGGTCGCAGCATCCGCCTGATCTACAAGCGTGCGCCCGACGGCGGCTGGGCCACCACGCTCGAGGACGTCACCGATGGACGGCGTGCGCAGGCGCGGATCGAGTATCTCGCGCACTACGACGCGCTGACCAATCTGCCGAACCGGACGCTGTTCCAGCGCCATGCGGAAGGGCTGCTGCTCGAGGCCGCCACGCGCGAGTTCGCCATCCATTACATCGATATCGACGAGTTCAAGCGGATCAACGATACGCTGGGCCATCTGATCGGCGATGAGTTCCTGCGGCGCGTCGCCGAGAAGCTGCGTCTGGCGGTCGGATCGAACGACTTCATCGCGCGGCTCGGCGGCGACGAGTTCGCGATCGTCCAGCACGACATCACCTCGGACGACGACGTCAGCGACCTGGTCGCACGCATCTATCAGTCGCTGCGCACGCCGTTCGACTGCCTCGGCCATCATTTGTCGAGCGACGCCAGCATCGGCATTGCGATCGCCCCGCGCCACGGCTCCGACCTGTTCCGCCTGCTCAAATGTGCCGACCTTGCGATGTACGCCGCCAAGGCGGCGGGCCGAAGGACCCATCGCTTCTTCGATCCGGCGATGGAGGCGCAAGCCAATCTGCGCCGCGCGCTGGAGGCCGATTTACGCACCGCGCTGGCCGAGGGCGGCTTCGAGCTGCACTACCAGCCGCTGGTCGACTTGCGCAGCGACGAGGTGACCGGCTGCGAAGCGTTGCTGCGCTGGCGGCATCCCGTGCGCGGCATGATCTCGCCGGCGGAGTTCATACCGGTTGCCGAGGAGACCGGGCTGATCGAGGAGATCGGGCAGTGGGTGCTGCGCACCGCCTGCATCGAGGCGGCAGCCTGGCCGGCGCATGTGCGCGTCGCGGTCAACGTCTCGCCGATCCAGTTCAAGTCGGAGACGCTGGCGCTGAAGGTTGCGCATGCGCTTGCCGAGAGCGGGCTCGATCCGCGCCGGCTCGAGCTCGAGATCACCGAGGCGGTGCTGATCGCCGACGACGATGCGGCGCTGGTCACGCTCGGCCAGCTCCGCGCGCTCGGTGTCCACATCGCGCTCGACGATTTCGGCACCGGATACTCGTCGCTGCAATACCTGCAGCGCTTCCCGTTCGACAAGATCAAGATCGACCGCAGCTTCGTCAAGGAAGTGACCCGCAACAGCGGCTCGGCCTCGATCATCCGCGCCGTGGTTTCGATCGCAGCCGACCGCAACATGATCACCACAGCCGAGGGCGTCGAGACCGACCAGCAGCGCGACACCGTGCAGATGCTCGGCTGCACGCAGATGCAGGGCTACCTGTTCAGCAGGCCGGTTCCTGCGCGGGACCTGCGGACGCTGCTCGCGGCCGATAGCGTCGCCGCCTGAGCGGCTGCCGATTCGGTCCGTCAGGAACAATCGTCGCCGTCTCCGATTGGGAGTGGAAGCTCTTGAGAGGCGAGGCGGTCCATGAAGAGCAAGCTCGTGTCCGATGCGCCCAGCGCGCAGGTTCACGTCGTCGTGCTCGATAGCGGCGAGGAAGCGTTCGGCGCGCTGACGAAGTTCGCCAATGATGCCAAGGTGACGGCGGCATCGCTCAGCGCGATCGGCGCGTTCGAGCGGGCCACGGTCGGCTGGTTCGATTTCGCATCCAAGAGCTATCGGAAGATCGAGATCGACGAACAGTGCGAGGTGCTGTGCGCGCTCGGCGACATCGCGACCGGCGACGACGGCAAGGCCAGCCTGCACATGCATATCGTGCTCGGACTGTCGGACGGATCGACCCGCGGCGGCCATCTGCTTGCCGGCATCGTCCGCCCGACGCTGGAGGTTGTGGTCACGGAAGCCCCCGCCAGGCTTCGCCGGCGGAAGCGGCCCGAGCTCGGCATCGCCCTGATCGATCCCGCCGCGACCGCCTGACGCTTTCCGTCGAAAAGTTCCTAGAAATCGACATACCGACGCCGGGGCGCGGAACCGAAGCCGTGGAACCGCGTTCCCTTGCGGGGCTCGACCGGCAGGCGATCGATGAAAACCGCAGCAACGTCCGCGGCCATGCTGCTGTTTGCCTCGTGCATGGCAAACGCAGAGAGTGGCCTTGCGTCCTATTATCGTGGCATCGGCAAGAGTGGCGAGATGACCTGCGCGCATCGCAAGCGGCCATTCGGCAGCATGATCACCGTCTCCTATCTGGGAAAATCGATCCGGTGCCGCGTCAATGACCGCGGTCCGTTCGTTCGTGGGCGGATCATCGATGTTTCGACCACCGCGGCCCGCGCGCTCGGCATCCTTCAGCTCGGCGTCGCGCATGTCGTGATCCAGTAGGGCGCGGGCGGCGGCGGGATCAGGGCTTGGAAGCGGTCGCCCGCTGTTCGGCGATCGCCTTGCGGAGCGTCCGTGACAGTGCCTCGACCGAATAGGGCTTCTGGATCAGCTCGAAGCCGCTGTGCGCATTCTCGGCGAGCACGTTGCTGTAGCCGCTGGTCAGCACCACGGGCAGGCCGGGAAAGCGATCGCGGATGATTCCGGCGAGCTCGACGCCGTTCATGCCCGGCATGATCACGTCGGAGAACACGAGGTCGGCGGCGAACTCGTTCTCCGAGAGGATCGAGAGCGCGGCATTGGCATTGGCCGCGCGCTTGACCGAATAGCCGAGATCCTCGAGCAGCTCGGTGGAGAACTGGCCGACATCGTCGTTGTCCTCCACCACGAGGACGCGATAGCCGCGGCCGATCGAAGCCTGCTCGGTGCCGGCGCTGGCAGCGACCTTGGCGTCCGCCGGGCGCATCGCGTGCGGCAGATAGATGGTGAAGGTCGCACCGTGCCCGGGCGTAGAGATGACCTCGATGTCGCCGTCGGATTGCTTGACGAAGCCGAAGGCCTGGCTCAATCCGAGACCCGTTCCCTTGCCGACCTCCTTGGTCGTGAAGAACGGTTCGAAGATCGCGTCGAGATTTTCCGGCGAGATACCGGTGCCGGTGTCCTGGATCGAGACCGTGACGAAATCGCCGCTGCGCGAGGCCTGGGCGCGCAGGGCAGGGATATTCTTGACCTTCCGGACGCCGATCGTCAGCTGGCCTTCGCCGCTCATGGCATCGCGGGCGTTGACCGCGAGATTGAGCAGTGCGGTCTCGAACTGGCCGATGTCGGCGATCGCAAAGCAGTCGGGATCCTCGATCCTGACCTCGATGTGAATCCGCGCGCCGACCAGCGGCCGGATCAGCTGCGTCACGCTGTCGACCTGCGTCCCGACATTGAACACTTCCGGATTGAGCGGTTGCCTGCGCGCAAATGCCAATAGCTGCGCGGTGAGCTTGGAGGCCCGCTCCACGGTCTCGGAGATCGCGTCGATATAGCGGCGGCGCCGGTCATCCGGCAGCTCGCGGCGGCGCAGGAAGTCGGTCGCGGAGCGAATGATGGTGAGCAGGTTGTTGAAATCATGCGCGACGCCGCCGGTGAGCTGGCCGACCGCTTCCATCTTCTGCGATTGCCGCAGGGCTTCCTCGCCGCGGCGCCGTTCGGTGATGTCGACGGCCTCCGGCACGGCGCCGACGATGGTGCCGTGCTGGTCCTGCAGCGGCCGCATCGCGAAATCGAAATAACGTTCGCCGATCGGCAGGCGCAACTGCATCTCGATCTTGACTTCCTCGCCGCGCATCACGGTCGCGAAGGCATTCTGGATCACGCGTGGCATGCCCTCCGTCGCGGCGAACCACGGCGTGTCCCAGAACGGCTTGCCGACGACGTCGGCGGCATCGGTACAGATGCCGGCCAGCGCCGTCTGGTTGCTGTAGAGCAGGCCGCCATCACGGTTGAGCAGCATCTGGTATTGATGGCTGGTTTCCAGGATCGCGCGCGTCTGCGCTTCGCGGGATTCGAGCTGCGCGGTGCGCTCCAGGATGCGTCGCTCCAGCGACTCGTTGAGCTTGCGAAGCTCGATCTCGGCTTCCTTGGCCGCCGTGATATCGTGGGCGACGCCGATGAAGCCGATATGCTTGCCGTTCGGGTCCCAGCGCGGCTGCGATTCCGAGCGCAGCCAGCGCCAATCGCCCGCGGCATTCCGATAGCGGGCCTCGAGCACGAATGGCTTCAGCGACAGCTCGCCGGTGATCTGCTCCTGCAAAATTTGCGGCAGGTCATCCGGATGCAGCGCCTTGCGCCAGTCGAACACAATCGCTTCCTCGAACGGCAGTCCAAGGAAGTCGAGATAGGCCTGGTTGGCAAAGGAGCGGGTGCGGTCGAGCTTGGTCACCCAGATCGGCACCGGCGCGCTGTCGGCGATCAGGCGGAAGCGCTCTTCGCTTTCCCGCAAGGTCTCCTGCGCCAGCATCTGATCGGTGACGTCGAGATCGGCGCCGACCAGCCGCAACGCACGGCCGCTGCGGTCGCGCTCGATCTTTGCGACGACGCGGATCCAGCGGCTCTCGCCGTCGTTCGGGCGGACGATGCGGTATTCGGCCGTGTAGTCTTCGCCGCCCGCCTTGAGCACGCCGAACAGGTGCCGGACCGTGCGCTCGCGATCCTCGGGGTGGATGCGCGCGACCCAGTTCTCATAGGTCTCGTTGATCTCTTCGGGCGGCAGCCCATGCACCAGGAGATATTCGGGAGAGCGGCGGTTGCGCACGCCGTCGCGGAAATCGATCTCGAGTCCGCCGACCCGCGCGATGCGCTGGATCCGCGCCAGCTCCGCCTCGCGCTCCTGGAGCTCGCGATGGGCGCGATCACGTTCGCGCGCGATCTCCTCAAGATGCTGCCGCAGCCGTTCGGCTGCCGCAGCTTCGGGAAGCACATCAGCGGGATCGGATGGGGTCATACGCGCCGGCAACCTCTCGGTGCAGTCTCACACAGGACGCGGCGGTTTTGCCAGCTTGATTTACGGCGATCGTTAGGCTGAGTCATTCCGGGGCGATGCGAAGCGTCGAACCCGGAATCTCGAGATTCCGGGTTCGCTTCGCGCCCCGGAATGACGATGCAATCCACGAGCTCTTCACTTGGCTTTGGGCGGGCGGCAATTATAGGCCCGGCGGAACCCGGCCGCCTGTGCATCCTCCTCGGAGCAGAACCAGCGATCCGGATTGCCGAGGCCCGGGTAACTGCGGCACGCCTGCAGGTGGTAGATGCCGACATTGCCGGTGACGCGGGCACGCACGGCGTACTTGCCCTTGATGTTGCAGCTTGCCGGCATCGGCAGGTCATCGGGGAAGAGCGCGGTGCGGATCTGCTGGTCGCGGTCGGCGGGGCAGGCGTTGCCGAGCAGGGCGCCGTCCTTCCTGGCCGTACGAAAGTCGCGCGGCGCCACGAAGCAGCCCCTCCAGAGCCCGGCACGATTGTCCTTGGCGGTGGCTTCATCCGGCTTGAATCGGCCAGTGGCCGAGTTTTCGACATTGAGAGCATAGCCCTTCTGGACCAGCACCTGGCTGAGGCTGGTCGGGTCGCCCTCGATCTTGCAGACGCCGAGGCGGCGCTTCTTGAAGGTCGGATCGACGCCGATATCGTCGCAGTGAACCTGCTTGCCGCCGATCAGCCTGGTGAGCTGGTCGCGCGCCTCGATCCCGCAGGTCCAGACGTCGGCGTGCTCGTCGATGCAGAGCTGATCGACCGCCGGCGTGTCGATGCCGTCGAGCCGATAGGTTGTGTTGCCGAGCTGAACTGTGCCGGCGTCCTTGATGATCGCTGACGCCGCGGGGCCGGCGGTCGCGGGCAGGCCAGGGATTGCAGACAGGCAGGTCAGGAGAAGCGTCGTGGCGACCGGATTTCGAAACCGCATTTTCTCAACTTCAGATCTTTGGCGGGCAGCCAAACTTCTAGCACAAGCCGGTACGATCCAACCAAGGACCGTTCGCGAATAGGGGCGTGCGCACCGTCACGTCCCGATAGGCATTCCGCGACGTAGAACGGCCAGACATGGCCATTGAGGGGATGCGCATGGCGGAGTTTCGTCATCAACGTCCTCGCCGAAATCGTCACCGACATCTGGACTCTGTAGTGCCTCGCACGCTGGCGGCGGAAGAGAAAGGCGGCCCAGAAGAACCGCGTCCGATCAAAGATCCGATTGACTTGATGAGAACAAAATAGGAACATGATGCGCCACCTGAATCCCGGATGCCCCATGATGTCTGCACGGCCCGAATCTGACGACGATGACGGGCTGGAAGCCGCTGTCGATCAGGCCATTTCCGCCTGCGGCGGGAATCTGCGCGCCACTATCCGGGCGCTGATCGTGGCCAATGAATTCCTGGAGAACGAGGTCAGCGAACTGATGAAAGCCGTCGCGAAGGCGCATTCGCGTGGCCGCTTCAAGACCTATTCGGGCTGAAATACCCCTCAGGCTACCGCCGAGGATTTGGCCGAGGATTTGGCCAAGCATCGGGCAGGGCGTGCATTAGACCGTTGCCTCCGGGGCAATTTGCTGTACCACGGAGTGGTTACGCCCAATCGCCCGTGCCAGATTGCGCGGGGAGGAATCCTGCCAAAGCCCAAGTCCTAAGAAGCCCAAGCAAGAAGAGCATGTTCAAGAAAATCCTGATCGCCAACCGCGGCGAGATCGCCTGCCGGGTCATCAAGACTGCGCGCCGTATGGGGATTGAGACGGTCGCCGTCTATTCCGAGGCCGACCGCGATGCGCTGCATGTCGAGATGGCCAATGAGGCCGTGTTGATCGGACCGCCGGCCGCGGCCGAGAGCTATCTTCTGATCGACAAGATCGTCGAGGCCTGCCGCAAGACCGGCGCGCCGGCGGTGCATCCCGGCTACGGCTTCCTGTCCGAGCGCGAGGCGTTTCCGCGCGCGCTGGAAGCCGCCGGCATCGTCTTCATCGGCCCGAACCCCGGCGCCATCGCCGCGATGGGCGACAAGATCGAATCCAAGAAGGCCGCCGCGAAGGCCAAGGTCTCGACCGTGCCGGGTCATCTCGGCGTCATCGAGGACGACAAGCACGCCGTCCAGATCGCCGACGAGATCGGCTACCCCGTGATGATCAAGGCCTCCGCCGGCGGCGGCGGCAAGGGCATGCGCATCGCGCATTCGAAGGCGGAGGTCGCCGAAGGCTTCAACCTCGCCAAGGCAGAGGCGAAATCGTCGTTCGGCGACGACCGCGTCTTCATCGAGAAGTTCATCGTCGATCCCCGGCACATCGAGATCCAGGTGCTCGGCGACAAGCATGGCAACGTGATCTATCTCGGTGAGCGCGAGTGCTCGATCCAGCGCCGCAACCAGAAGGTCATCGAGGAGGCGCCGTCGCCGCTGCTCGACGAGACCACCCGCCGCAAGATGGGCGAGCAGGCGGTCGCGCTGGCCAAGGCGGTGAACTACGATTCGGCCGGAACCGTGGAATTCGTCGCCGGCCAGGACAAGAGCTTCTACTTCCTGGAGATGAACACCCGCCTCCAGGTCGAGCATCCCGTCACCGAGCTGATCACCGGCATCGACCTCGTCGAGCAGATGATCCGCGTCGCCGCCGGCGAGAAGCTCGCGATCGCGCAGAAGGACGTGACGCTGACCGGCTGGGCGGTGGAATCCCGCGTCTATGCCGAGGATCCGTTCCGCAACTTCCTGCCGTCGATCGGGCGGCTGGTGAAATACCGTCCGCCGACCGAGGCCAGCCATGACGGCATCACGATCCGCAATGATACCGGCGTGCAGGAGGGCGGCGAGATCTCGATCCATTACGATCCGATGATCGCCAAGCTCGTCACCCACGCGCCGTCGCGCGCGGCCGCGATCGAGGCGCAGGCGACCGCGCTCGACGCATTCTATGTCGACGGCATCCGGCACAACATTCCGTTCCTGTCGGCCTTGATGAACCATCCGCGCTGGCGCGAGGGCCGGCTCTCGACCGGCTTCATCGCGGAAGAGTTCCCCAAGGGATTTTCGGCGCGCGCGCCCGAGGGCGAGATCGCGCGGCGGCTGGCCGCGGTCGGCGCCGCGATCGACCACGTGCTGGGCGAGCGCAAGCGGCAGATCTCCGGCCAGATGGGCGGCCGCGTGGTGTTGCGCGAGCGCCGCCGCGCGGTGTGGCTCGACCACGCCGAGATCGCGCTCGACGTCGCGCGCGAGGATGACGCGATTGCAGTGCGCTTCATCGGCACCGACGGGCTGCCCGGCAATCCGCACAATCTGGTGTCGAACTGGGCGCCGGGCGAGCCGGTCTGGCAGGGCACCGTCGACGGCAATTTTGTCGCCGTGCAGGTGCGGGCGATCAACAACGGCTTCCGCCTCGCGCATCAGGGCTTTGAGGTCCCGGTCTATGTCTTCACCGAGACCGAGGCGACCTCGGCCCGGCTGATGCCGGTGGTCTCGGCCGCCGACACCGGCAAGAAGTTGCTGTGCCCGATGCCCGGTCTCGTGGTGTCGATCGCGGTGACCGAGGGGCAGGAGGTCAAGGCCGGCGAGACCCTGGCGGTGGTCGAGGCCATGAAGATGCAGAACGTGCTGCGCGCCGAGCGTGACGGCACGGTCAAGAAGATCCACGCCGCCGCCGGCGCCACGCTTGCGGTCGACGCGCTGATCCTGGAGTTCGCTTAGCACCGTCATTGCGAGCGCCAGCGAAGCAATCCATCTAGCCTCATATTATGAGAGATGGATTGCTTCGTCGCTTCGCTCCTCGCAATGACGTGGATGGAGACACATCATGGCCTTCCGCAAACGCCGCGAAGCACTGCGATCGATTCTCAGCGGATCAACCTGCATCCGCCCGGGCTCGGTCTATGACGCGACCTCGATCCGGATTGCTGACGATCTCGGCTTCGAGCTCGGCATGTTCGGCGGCTCGGTGGCCTCGCTCGCCGTGCTCGGCGATCCCGATATCGCGCTGATCACGCTGACCGAATTCGCCGAGCAGATACGCCGCATGTCGCGTGCGTCGACGCTGCCGGTGCTCGTCGATGCCGACCACGGTTACGGCAACGCGCTCAATGTCCGTCGCACGGTTCAGGAGGTGGAGGCCGCCGGCGCGGCCGGCCTCACCATCGAGGACACGCTGCTGCCGCAGGCGTTCGGTCAGACCAAGACCCAGCTGATCTCGCTGGAAGAAGGTGTCGGCAAGATGAAGGCCGCGCTTGACGGCCGCAGCGATCCGTCGCTCGTCATCCTGGGCCGGACCGGTGCCGTCTCGATCACCAGTCTCGACGATGCGATCGCTCGCGCCAGGGCCTATGAGGCGGTCGGCGTCGATGGCTTGTTCTTCACCGGCATCAAATCGCGCGGCGAGTTGGAGGCGCTCTCGGCCGCGACGACGCTGCCGATCGTGCTCGGCGGCGCGCCGGAGGAGATGACCGCGCTCGACTATCTGGCAAGCCAGCGCGTCAGGATCGCGCTGCAGGGCCACGCGCCATTCGCGGCCGCGACCCTGGCCGTCTACGAGACGCTGAAGGCGCTGCGCGAAGGCACCTCGCCGAAGAACCTGAAGGGCATCGCTTCGTCCGAACTGACCGGTCGCGTCATGCGCGAGGCGGAGACCAAGGCGCGCAGCGGCGAGTTCCTCGGTCTGAAGAAATGAGCGGCGTGATCCGCCACGTCACCATTAGCGGTCACGTCCAGGGCGTCGGATATCGCGCCTGGGTCGACGAGCAGGCAAACGCACGCGGCCTCGAAGGTTGGGTCCGCAATCGCCGCGACGGCAGCGTCGAGGCGGTGTTTGCCGGCCCCGACGACGTCGTCACTGACATGATTGCGGCATGCAACCGCGGTCCGTTCTCGGCGCGCGTCGCTGCCGTGCACGCCGCACCAGGCAACTCCGATCTTTTGAACCAGCGCCGGGCAGGGGAGCGGTTCTCGGTCCTGCCGACGGTCTGAAGCGCGTCGTTACGCGACCGCCGAGATCACCAGCGCCTGAATCCGGCCTTCGATCGCGCCGCTGCCGAAGCGGCGCGCGAGCGCCGATGCGGCGTGCTCGGTCGCAGCCTCAAGGCCGATACCGCCGCGCGCCTCGATCTCGCCGCGGAGCGGTGATCCCTGGCAAAAGCCGATCGCAGGATCATGCGGCGCATTCGCCCGGCTTTGCAGCCGGACGTCGTCGATCTCGATCTTGCTGAAGCCCGCGGCTGCAAGGTCGGCCCGGATCGGATCGGCCGCGTAGTGGCCATAAGGCGTGCGCGCCAGGAAGCGCGGCGGATCGGCCGGAAAGACCTCCGCCAATGCCTGGGTCACCACGTCGGCGAACTCGTTGTCTTCAATGCGACCCCACATGCTGAACAGGAAACGGCCGCCCGGCTTCAGCACACGGCGCGCCTCCGAATAACCCTTCAGTTTGTCGGGGAAGAACATCGCGCCGAATTGGCAGGCGACGACGTCGAAGCTCGCATTGTCGAACGGCAGGTTCAGCGCATCGGCCTGCCGCCAGGTGATTGCGGTCCCGCTCGGCATCTGTGACTTCGCTCGTTCGAGCATCGGTTCATTCAGGTCGGTCGCGACGATCCTGGTGTCGCTGCCGAGCGCGGACGCCAGCGCGCGGGTGACGGCGCCGGTGCCGGTTGCCGTCTCAAGCAGGTCGCGCGGGCCAAGAGCCTTGACGCGTTGCGCCAGATCGCGTGCGTAAGGTTCGAAAATCATCGGCACGAGGAATCGGTCGTAAAGCTCTGGAATGGATCCAACGAACTCCTTGTCGGACGCTGGCATGCGCAATCTCCATTGCGGCCGTGACGCGGGCGACCCGGTGCATGGCCCAAAAATCATCCACCCGGATCAGCTTGGACGAAGAGCTGGGGGGCCACAAAGGAAAACTCCTCACCTGTGACGAACGGCATTTGCCGGGGCGTCCGGATAGGTCAGGAGATCTGCCATGTCTCGTCGCCTTCGTGGACCGCATGGCCAGCCTTGACTTCTGCTCCGAACGGTCTGATATTTCTGTTATGACAGAAATATCCGCCAAGAAAAAACTTCCTGCCGTCGTCGAGCGCTTCATCCTGCATTGGGGCGACATGGGCGACGAATGGGGCGTCAACCGCTCGGTCAGCCAGATCCACGGGTTGCTCTACCTCGCCGAAGCGCCGATGACGGCGGAGGACATCGCCGACACCCTCGGCATGGCGCGCTCCAACGTCTCCAACTCGATCAAGGAGCTGTTGTCCTGGGGATTGATCCGGCGGGTGCCGATCCTTGGCGACCGCCGCGACCACTTCGAGGCCGAGACCGACATCTGGGAGGTCGCGGCCAGGATCGCGGCGGGACGCAAGGAGCGCGAGATCGATCCCGCGCTCGCAGCGCTGCGCGCCTGCGTCTCCGACGCGGCCGACGATCCGGCCATCAGCCCGCTCGCGAGCAAGCGGCTGAAAGAGATGCTGACATTCACCGAGCTGGTCGACCGCTGGTACACGCAGATGCTGAACGTGCCGCGGCCGCGCCTGGTCGCGCTGATCAAGCTCGGCGAGAAGATCGTGAGTTTCCTGCCCACGAGCAGGGCCAAATAAAGGCGGCGGTGCAACGGGAGTGTGCGATGGCGTCAGCAAGGATATCCACCTTAAAGACAGCGCCGACTTCCGATACAAAGCTGCTCGACGACCGTCGCTTCCGCGCATTGCTGTCGGACGAGGATTGGGGCCGCCTGCCGGTTGCGATCTGGCGGCGCTTCTCGAAACGGTTTGAAGACGGCAACACCGTCGTCTATGTCGGCGAGGTCGAAGAGGCCTTGAGCAGCCGCGCCGGCTGGTGGCTGGCGCAGGCCGCGCGGCTGATCGGCGGACCGTTCCCGACCGGCACCGAAACGCGCGTACCGATGATTGTCACCGTCACCGAGGACGCCGCAAGCGGCGGCCAGGTCTGGACCCGCATCAGCGCGCGCCGCGACGGCTTCCCGCAGGTGATTCATTCCGCCAAGCGTTTTGCAGGATCGACCGGGCTCGAGGAGTATGTCGGCTTCGGCGTCAGCATGGCGCTGCGGATCGCGGTCGAGCACGAGGCGCTGGTGTTTCGCAGCGTCGGCTATTCGCTGCAGCTCGGCCCGTTTCGGATGCCGCTGCCCGAATGGCTCACGCCCGGCGATCTCACAGTAACCCATTCCGATCTCGGCTGCGGCGACTTCCGCTTCACGCTGGAGATCATCCACCCGCGTTTCGGCCGGCTGATCCGTCAGTCCGCTGTGTTCAGGGAGGCCACGCCATGACGCCGCTGCTTTGGACGCTCGTCGCCATCCAGATTGCGATGGGCGCATTCGATACGTTCTATCACCACGAATTCACCGAGGGGCTGGCCTGGCGTCCCTCGCAGCGCCACGAGCTCCAGCTGCACAGCGTGCGCAACATGCTCTATGCGCTGCTGTTCCTCGTGCTCGGCTGGCTGGAGGTGCACGGCATTCTTGCGATCGCCATCATGGCCGTGCTCGTCGTCGAGGTCGTCATCACCTTGATGGATTTCGTCGAGGAGGATCTGAGCCGAAAGCTGCCGCCGAGCGAGCGGATCAATCACACGCTGCTGGCGATCAATTACGGCGCCATCCTCGTGCTGCTGGTGCCGGTCCTGATCGGCTGGACGATGCTGCCGACCGCCGTCGCGCCGGCCTATGCGGGTCCGTTAAGTCTGTTCGCGACGGCTGCGGCCTTCGGCGCCGCGCTGTTCGGCGCGCGCGACTTTGCCGCCGCCAGACGCCTCGGACGGACGGCCGGCCGCGACGCTGGTCGAGAAATTGCCGGCGCGGCAGACCGTGCTCGTCACCGGCGCGACCGGCTTCATCGGCAGCCGCCTGGTCGCGAGCCTCACCGCATCCGGCCATCAGGTGATTGCGTTGATCCGCAATCCTGCAAAGGCCGACATGCTGTCGCCGCCGGTGACGCTGATCACGAGCCTCGACCAATTGCCCGCCGACTCCGGGATCGACGCCATCGTCAATCTCGCGGGCGAGCCGATCGGCAACGGCCTGTGGACCGAGGCCAAGCGCCGCAAGATCATCGCCTCACGGATCGACATGACGTCTGACGTGATCAAGCTGATCGCGCGCCTCGAACGCAAGCCGTCGGTACTCGTGAGCGGCTCCGCGATCGGCTGGTACGGACTCTGGCAGGACCAGGTGCTGACGGAGTCGGCGAAATCCCACGCCTGCTTCAGTCACGAATTGTGCGAGGCCTGGGAGAATGCGGCGAAGCCGGCCGCGGATCACGGCGTGCGCGTGGCATATTTGCGGATCGGTCTCGTGGTCGGCACCGATGGCGGCTTCATCACGCGGATGCTGACGCCGTTCGAGTTCGGGCTCGGCGGCCCGCTCGGCTCGGGCAAGCAGTGGATGTCGTGGATCGAGCGCGACGACCTCGTGCGCCTGATCGCGCATGTGATTGCGAGACCTGAGCTGTCCGGTCCTGTCAACGCGACCGCGCCGATCCCGGTGACCAACACGAAATTCACCGAGGAGCTCGGACGCCGTCTGCACCGGCCGGCGATCTTCCGCGTGCCGGCGGCGCTGCTCCGTGCCGTTGGCGGCGACTTCGCCGACGAGCTCTTGCTCGGCGGCCAGCGCGTGCTGCCGAACAAGGCGCTGAGCAACGGCTTTGTGTTCCGGCACGAAACCTTGCGCAGCGCGTTCGATGCGATCTTGTGAGGAGGCCTGGATGTGCAGCACCTGTTCCCGTGCATTCGGAGGTTGGCTTGCGGGCTGTGGCGCTGCGACCGCGGTGATTTCCGCCGTCGGTCAGACCATTCTGATGATGACGTCGCACGGCGATGTCGCGCGGCTGCTCTACGGCATCCTCGTGATGTTGCTTCCTTCGGCCGCGATCTTCGTCATCACGTGTCTGCTCACAGCAATTCCCACGGCGATCGTCGTCTGGTTCACCGAGGAGTTCCATATCCGAGCCGCGGGATTTTTCGCCTGCGCTGGCGCTGCGATCGGCGCGTTGAGCATCACTGTCCTTCTACGATCCCCGGCTGTCTGGACATCTGGGCTGGTTTGCCTGTTCGTCGTGGCCGGGTTTGTCGCCGGCCTGACCTACTGGTTCGTCATGTGCGAACTGGCGATAGGCGAAGACTCGATGTGAACCGCTACGATGTTCAACCTATGCCGCAGACGCCACGCTCCGAAACGTCGCAGCCAGCGTCCTGAGTGCCGCGAGCTTGGTGGGATCGCCGACTTTCGAATGCAGCATCACCTTCGACGTGCCGAGCCGCGGTAGCTTGTGGGCAGGGCCGATATCGACCAGGCGTGGCGGCGCGATGCGGCGGACCAGGGGCGCAACGGCAAGCCCTGCAAGCGCGGCCGCCACCACCGCGGTGACGCCGCCGCCGACGAAGCTTTCGGTCCAGGCGATAGCGGCCTTGTCGAGCGCGCGCACAGCGAGGGCGCGCACGCCGCAGGGCGGCGCCAGCGTTGCCAGCGGCAGCGCATCGCCGCGCGGCCAGACGAAGCGTTTGGCGGCGAACCAGCCGAATTCGTCCTCGGTCAGTTTCTCGCCGCCGCGCCGGCTGCCTTCCTGGCGCACGATCACGGCGTCGAGCTCGCCGCCATCGTAGGCATCGAGCATTTCGCGCGAGAAGCCGATGGTCACGGAGAGGGCAAGCTGGGAGGCCATCGCGTGCAGCCGCTCCAGCAGCGGCACCAGCTCCGGGCCCGCGGCGTGATCACTGATCCCGAGCGTGAGCTGCTGGCGCGCCGGTGTCTCGCCGGCCAGCGCGCGATCATGCACCTCGATCAGCGCGCGGGCGTGCTGCAGGAAGGCCGCGCCGTCGGCGGTCAGCCGCACCGCGCGCGGCGAGCGCTCGACCAGCCGCTTGCCGAGCACCGTTTCGAGCCGCTGCAACTTCATCGCCGCTTGCGTGGTGCCAAGCGCCTCGGCGGCGCGGGTGAAGCCTTGCAGCTCGGCGACCAGAAGGAAGGCCTGCACGGTGTCGATATCGAGCGTGGCGGTCATGATCAATGATCGTTATCATTGCTATTCATATAGATAAGATATCAAGATGATGCGCGAAGGTCTAGCTAGAGGAGGCGCGATTGACCCGCGCCAACCGAATTCAAGGAGACCGATCATGCCGATCATCACCGTCACCTACGCGACCTCGCGCGAGAGGCCGTCGCTGAAGTCCGACATCGCCGCCGCCGTGTCGGACCTGACCGCACGGATTCTGCACAAGGATCCCAACGTGACCGCCATCATCGTGAAGTCCGCCGACGCGGCCGACTGGTTCGCCGGCGGCAAGTCGCTCGCCGAGCAAGGGCTCGCGAGCTACTGGCTCGACATCCACGTCACCGAGGGCACCAACACCAAGGACGAGAAGGCGACCTATCTCGCGGCGCTGTTCAAGCGGATGGGCGAATTGCTCGGGCCGCTGCATACCGAGAGCTACGCCCATGTCGACGAGGTGAAGGGCGACGCCTACGGCTTCGGCGGCCTCACCCAGGAGCGCCGCTACATCGCCGGCAAGCTCGAGGTCGCGCCGCAGAAGGCGGCGTGAAGCCTATGACGTCGCTTCCGGCAGGCGCGCTGCGGTGTCGTCGAACACCTCGGAAAAGGCCTGCCGGAGCGCGATGTCGACATCGGCCATCGTGACCGGCAGCCCGAGATCGACCAGCGAGGTGACGCCGTAGCGCGGATCGACCACGCCGCAGGGCACGATGGCCTGGAAGTGGGAGAGGTCGGGCTCGACATTGATCGCGATGCCGTGGAACGAGACCCAGCGGCGCAGCCGCACGCCGATCGCGGCGATCTTGTCCTCATGGCCCTCGCCCTTGTCCGGGCGCCGCACCCAGACCCCGACGCGGTCCTCGCGGCGCTCGCCGCGGACGTTGAAGGCGGCCAGCGTGCGGATGATCCATTCTTCCAGCGAAGCGACATAGGCGCGCACGTCGGGCCGGCGCCGCTTGAGGTCGAGCATCACATAGGCGACGCGCTGGCCCGGGCCGTGATAGGTGACCTGGCCGCCGCGGCCGCTCTGGAAGGTCGGAAAGCGCGGCGCGAGCAAATCGTCGGCCTTGCCACTGGTGCCGGAGGTATAGAGCGGCGGGTGCTCCAGCAGCCACACCAGTTCGCGGGCCGAGCCCGCCGCGATCTTCGTCACCCGGTCGTCCATTGCGGCGAGCGAATCGGGGTAGGGCACCGCGCGGTCCGAAATCCGCCATTCGACCGCTTCGCCGCCCGAAGGGCGCGCAAAGGTCGTCAAATCGAGGCTTTGGCGGTCGTTAACCATTAGCTAACCCTAACGTGGTCAGGTGAACCCACAATCTAGTTCCCGTTCGGCGGTTCAGAAGTGCCCACCCTCGATAAAGTCAGCGTTGACCTCATGGTGGTCCTTGGCACCACCACGATGCCGATTCACCAGGTCATGCGGCTATCCCGCGGCGCCATCATCGAACTGGATGCCACCGAGGCCGACGAGGTCAAGATCCTCGCCAACAACCTGCCGGTGGCCAGCGGGGTGGTCCTGGTCGACCGCAACCGGATTGCGGTCGAGGTCAAGCAAATGCTGCCGAAATCTCCCGGCGTTCGCAGTTAATTCCCGCATTAATCGCCTTGTCCCTGCATGCATGATTTGTTACATGGCCCCGTCGATGCGGCGGCGCCTTAGGGTTCCATCCGGCATCCTAGCGCTCGTGGCGGAATTGGTAGACGCGCTGCCTTGAGGTGGCAGTGGGTAACACCGTGGGGGTTCGAGTCCCTCCGAGCGCACCATAGGCAATAAGCCATTGATACGAATAAGGTTTTCGCAATGGCCTGCTCCCACATTGTTACCCGGCAAAATTCGTAGTTACTTGTCGCCAATCTCCAGTTTTGATCTGGCAAGCGCTATCCTTGTCGTCGCATCCGTTTTTTTGAGCCAAGGTCCAGCGAAGGAAAACCACTACTTCCTCACGAGAGTGCTGTAGTGCAGCACAGCGTAGGAATCGGCGGGGCCGTCTCTCGATCGGGAGCGCGACGCGGTCTTCCCGGATTGACATGCGCAGGGTGGGGTGCGCATCAGGTGCAATTCCGGTCACGCTGGTCTCTGTCCATGAAGAAAAAATTCGATCCCGCCCCCGTCGATAAGCTCGCGGTAGACCCCAAGAAAGCGATCGAGGCGGATATGAAAATGACCCGGCTCGAAGAAGGCCTCGAAGAGACTTTTCCAGCCTCCGATCCTGTGAGCGAAACTCAGCCGAAGCCCTCGAAAGACTGACCGTTGAGACGTCTTCGGGGGTAGCCGACCTCTCTTCAGCTTGGCCAAGTGCCGGGATGGCTGCACATGCCCCTAGGCTGCCGATGACCAAGCCATCGCCGCTCTTCGTCATCGGGAGGCAGCGCATGCGCTTCCCCAGCGGCGGCGTTCCCTCGACATTCTGTCCGGTGGCGCGCGGACAAATTGTCCTTCTTGCATGCGGTCGAACCACCAAGCGTCTGACATAACGTGGTTTCCTGATTGGCATGCCTGTTGCTCTGGTGTGCGGTGGCGAGTGTGCTGTGGCGCCTTCACGCCGGAGTGCCGGTTGCACACGGCTGAAGCGAGCTCGCCGGTTCGAATTCCGGAGGCTCCGATGACAACCACCAATCATACGTCCATGCTGTCTCGCGCATTTGCGGACGTGCACGCCAAGTGGGGCTGGTTCGTCGGCCTCGGGCTCCTTTTCATTGTCCTGGGCGCTGTCGCGGCCGGCAACCTGCTGCTGGCTACCATCGTGACGGTCTTCTACGTGAGCGCGGGAATGATCGTAGCGGGCGCCATGCAGATCGTGCAGGCGTTCCGCGTGAAGAACTGGGGCGGCTTCCTGTGGTGGATGATCAGTGGCGTCCTCTACGCGGCCGCTGGCGTCGTGACATCGATGAATCCGCTGCTTGCCTCGGTGTTTCTGACGCTGATGCTGGCGCTGCTCACGCTTGCGGCGGGCATCGCCCGCCTCTGGCTCGGATTCCAGACGCGAACCGACCACGGCTGGGGCTGGATCGTTGCCTCGGGTGTCGTCACCGCGATCGCTGGGCTGGTTTTCCTGCTTGGCTGGCCGGTCAACAGTCTGTGGTTGCTCGGTCTAGTTCTGGCGATCGATCTCGTTTTTCAGGGCTGCGCGCTGGTCGGTCTCGGCCTGCGGTTTCGCGCGGCCTAGCGGGCTCCACTAGGTGAACAGGACAGGGAAACGCTGTCCGCTTGCGAGGGAGGACTAGATGACGGAGCGAAAATGGCCACCCGACGACGATCCGCATGGACACGGCCCGGCAAGTTCGGCTCACACGCTGCCAACCGTGAGCGATGCCCTGCCTGACCCCGGGGACGCTGCGGATTTCGGGAGAGCCGTAGCAAGCGATCGTTCGTCGGAGGATCGCACCCAGCTCCTCGCTGAGAATGCCGAGCTCAAGGACCGCTTGCTGCGCGCATTGGCCGAGGTCGAGAACACGCGTCGCCGCGCCGAGCGCGATCTCGACAACATGCGTCAGTACGCGATCACGAAATTTGCCGGCGACATACTCCACGTGGCCGATAACCTGGAGCGTGCCATTGCCAGCATTCCCGATAGTGTCCGGGAGCGGGAGGGGGCGCTGAAGACGCTGGTCGAAGGTGTCGGCCTCACCGAGAAGGAGTTGCTGCGCGTGCTGGAAAAGCACGGCATCACGAAGCTCGATCCCGTCGGCGAACGGTTCGATCCCAATTTCCACGAGGCGTTGTTCGAGGTGCCGGATCCGTCCGTGCCGCGCGGCACTGTGATGAAGGTTCTGCAACCGGGTTACGCGATCGGCGCCCGCGCATTGCGTCCCGCGAAGGTCGGCATCGCGAGCGGAGCATGAAATGCCATCCCGCTTCATCGACAACTTGTCCCGTGCAGCCGAGACAAAATGTCCGCCGTCGCGATCGATGCACTTCTAAGTCGTTGTTACCGTTGGCTGTCGGGGATGGCATGCCTGTTGCAATGAAGAGCCCGAGTTTCGAAAGGAAGAGCCCGTCGTCGCACAGGGAGAGAATGATGGCGCCGAATTCCACCGCACCTGTTCGATCGGGCAATCCGATTCAGCGTGATATCGAAGCTCCCTTCCATTCGCTCCATCACGAGATCAATCGTCTGTTCGGCGAGGTCTTCCTGCATGGTCATCTTCATCGCCAATCGCATCTCAGTGGCGATCGGCAGGGTCCCTTCATGCCCAGCATCAATGTGAGCGAGACCGACGGTGAAATGCGGATCAGTGCCGACCTTCCCGGTGTGAGGGCGGAGGACATCGACGTTACGCTCGTCGATGACATCCTCACCATTCGCGCGGAGAAGACGCTGGACAGGGCGGACGACAAGGAGAGCTTCCACATCCTCGAGCGCTCCCACGGCACATTGCTCCGCACGTTGCGCCTGCCTTATTCGGTCGACACAGACAAGATGAAGGCCGACTTCGACAATGGAGTTCTGACTGTGGCATTGCCGATCAACAGGGACAAGGAACGCGCCCGCAGAATACCCGTTCAAGTTGCCGCCCAGGGCGGCGCGCCGACGGCGCCGGACCAGAACAAAGCCGGAGCGGCCGCACCGGAAGAGGCGTACAATGCCAATCCGAAGCCGAAGGCGTCATGAGACGTACATCGTGCTGGAGATCGAACAGGTCTGCGCCAGGCCTTGCTGGCCGTTGCGCCGCCCATATCGACGAACGACACGCACACGCATTGGACGCCGATAGCTTCGACACGCCGACCTGGTGGTCAGGGAAGCATTCTACACCGGTTCGGTGAACGACAGCGAAGAGAAACAAGCGAAACAGGAGGGTGCGACAGTGGGAAAAGTAATCGGTATTGATCTCGGAACGACGAACTCCTGCGTTGCCGTCATGGACGGCAAGAACCCGCGCATCATTGAGAATGCCGAGGGAATGCGCACAACACCGTCGGTCGTGGCGTTCACGAGCGACGGTGAGCGCCTTGTGGGTCAGCCCGCGCGCCGCCAGGCCGTGACAAATCCCACCAACACCATCTTCGCGGTGAAGCGCCTGATCGGCCGTCGCTATGACGATCCGATGGTCGAGAAGGACAAGAAGCTCGTTCCCTACACGATCATCAAGGCTTCGAACGGCGATGCCTGGGTCGAGGCCGGCGGGAAGTCCTATTCGCCGTCGCAGATATCGGCGTTCATCCTGCAGAAGATGAAGGAGACCGCCGAGGCTAACCTTGGTGAGAAGATCACGCAGGCGGTCATCACCGTCCCCGCCTATTTCAACGACGCGCAGCGGCAGGCGACCAAGGATGCCGGCAAGATCGCAGGCCTGGAGGTGCTGCGCATCATCAACGAGCCGACGGCCGCAGCGCTCGCTTATGGTCTGGAGAAGAAGAAGCAGAGCAAGATCGCGGTCTACGATCTCGGCGGCGGAACGTTCGATATCTCCATTCTCGACATCGGCGATGGCGTGTTCGAGGTTAAGGCCACCAACGGGGACACTTTCCTCGGCGGTGAGGACTTCGACATGCGGCTGGTGAACTACCTGGCCGACGAGTTCCAGAAGGAGCAGGGCATCGACCTGCGCAAGGACAATCTCGCCCTTCAGCGGCTCAAGGAGGCAGCGGAGAAGGCCAAGATCGAGCTCTCGACCACGACGCAGACCGAGATCAACCTGCCGTTCATCACGGCCGACGCAACCGGTCCCAAGCACCTTCAGGTCAAGCTGACCCGCGCGAAGTTCGAATCCCTGGTCGACGATCTCGTGCAACGGACCATCGAGCCCTGCCTCAATGCGCTCAAGGACGCCGGGCTCAAGGCCCAGGACATCGACGAGGTCGTCCTGGTCGGCGGAATGACCCGGATGCCGAAGATCCAGGAGATCGTGCAGAAGATCTTCGGCAAGGAGCCGCACAAGGGCGTCAACCCCGACGAGGTCGTTGCGATCGGCGCGGCGATCCAGGCCGGCGTGCTGCAAGGTGACGTCAAGGACGTTCTCCTGCTGGACGTCACGCCGCTGTCGCTCGGCCTCGAGACCCTGGGCGGCGTGTTTACGCGCCTGATCGAGCGAAACACCACCGTTCCGGCGAAGAAGAGCCAGGTGTTCTCGACGGCGGAAGACAATCAGAACGCGGTGACCATTCGCGTTTTCCAGGGCGAGCGCGAAATGGCCGCCGACAACAAGTTGCTCGGGCAGTTCGACCTGATGGGCATTGCCCCGGCGCCGCGCGGTGTGCCGCAGATCGAGGTCACCTTCGACATCGATGCCAACGGCATCGTCAATGTCTCGGCAAAGGACAAGGCGACCGGCAAGGAGCAGCGCATTCAGATCCAGGCGTCCGGCGGCCTGTCCGAAGCCGACATCGATCGCATGATCAAGGAGGCCGAGGCGCACGCGGTCGAGGACAAGAAGCGCAAGGAAGCCGTCGAGGCGAAGAACACCGCGGAGGCGCTGCTGCATTCGGCGGAAAAGACGGTCGTCGAGCACGGCTCGAAGCTTTCCGACACGGACCGTCGCGCGGTCGAGAACGCCATGTCGGATCTGCGCGAGGCGCTGAAAGGCGACGACGCGGCTGCGATTACCGGCAAGGCGAGCGTGCTCCAGCAGAACGTGATGAAGCTGGGTGAGGCCATCCATGCCGCGCCGCATGGGGCGCCCGGCGCGGGCCCGGGCCGGGATGACAACGTCGTCGATGCCGAATTTACCGAGATCGGTGACGACGAGAAAAAGTCGATGTAGCGCGGCCGCCGAGCCCGTCCCGGCAAGCGCGGGAAATCATACCACTTGGTCCGGGCGACGTGCGTTGCCCGGACCCTTCTACCGGTTCACTCAAACTCTGTCCGTGATGCCCAACAGGCATCGTCTTTCAACTCACAAGGGGGTTCTTTATGCGTCGTCACCGGAGTCTTTCAATCGCCATCGTCGCCGCAATGTTGAGCGCGCTCGTGTCGCCCGGTCACGCGCAGCAACCGGCACCGGCACAGAAGGTACAAGTTGGCGTGCTCGAATGTCTCGGTGGCGCGACCGTCGGGTTCCTGGTCGGAGCCGTGGTCAACCTTCGATGTATCCTGCGGATCAACGGACTGCCGGAGGACTACTACGTTGCGACAATGCAGAAGTTCGGCCTCGATATCGGCTTCACGGAGAACACTGCGCTGGCCTGGAACGTGTTCGCGCCCGTGGTGCAGCCCGGTCGCGGCGACCTTGCCGGCACCTATGTCGGGGTCGACGCCATGGCAGCGGCCGTGGTTGGGGTGGGCGGAAACGTGCTGCTCGGTGGTTCGAACAACAGCATCGCCCTGCAGCCGATCAGTGTTCAGGCCACCACCGGCGTGATCATTGCCGCCGGGGTCGAGAGCCTCACCCTGCAACCGGGGCGATGACGCGGGAGCGGTGTGCTGATGATCCGTTCGGTCTCCTGAATCGAAGCCCGGCCACCGGGCCCCTCGCAGGATCAGGGAGCAACCAAGGCAATGGATTACGGAGGCATTGGACAGCTTGACGACGGTAAGCCGCGTTTGACGGAGGATGACATCGCGCGGGCCAAGCTCGGCCCGCGGGGGGTGCCGGGCGCGCCGGACCCGGCGCGGATGACGCCGCAGCAGGCCAAGAACTATCCGAGATATGTGGACCCGGGCCATGTCGAATAGCTTCAACCTGCCGTCGAACGGCGTCGCGCCTCGCAAGTGCCTCGGTCACGGGAGCCTGATGTCTTGTTGCCGATGCCAGGAGAGCTGACGTGGCGACCAATCCATACGATGTGCTCGGCGTCTCGTCATCGGCTTCAGCCGCCGACATTCAGAAGGCGTATCGCAAGCTGGCGAAGAAGCTTCATCCGGATCTCAACCCCGGCGACAAGAAGGCCGAAGAGAAGTTCAAGGAAGTTGCGGGCGCCTATGATCTGCTTGGCGATGCTGAGAAGCGCAAGCGGTTTGACAATGGCGAGATCGACGGGTCGGGTGCGGAGCAGCCGCAGCATCATTACTACCGGGATTTCGCTGGCGCGGACGACGGCCATCCGTACAGCAGCGGTGCCGGCTTCGCCGATTTCATGGACGGCGAGGATCCCTTCGCCGAGCTTCTCAAGCGCAGTCAGCGGGCACGCGCGAATCGTCGCGGCGCAGATTTGCATTATCGGTTCGCGATCGATTTTGTCGATTCGATCACGGGTGGCAACAAGCGCATATCCTTGCCGGACGGCGGGACATTGGACGTCAAGATCCCGCCCGGGCTGGTCGACGGCCAGGTCCTGCGTCTGAAGGGCAAGGGTGCGCCCGGCACCGGCAAGGGCGGGCCCGGCGATGCGCTGATCGATGTGGAAGTCCTGCCCGACCGGCGCTTCACGCGCGACGGCGACAACATCTCGCTGGAATTTCCGATCTCGCTGTGCGAAGCCGTCCTGGGCGGGCGGGTGCGCGTCCCGACGCCGACCGGCGAAGTGACCATGTCGGTCCCGAAGGGATCGAATACCGGGACAACGCTTCGCCTGCGCGGAAAGGGGGCGCCGCGTCACGGCGGCGGCAGCGGCGATGAGCTCGTGAAGCTGAAGATCGTCCTGCCGAATTCGCCGGACCCGGAGCTCGAGGCATTCGTATCAGGATGGGGCAAGGGCAAGGAATTCAACCCGCGCGAAGGCGGTGCATCATGATCATGAACAGGCAGGAGTTTCTGATCGCGTCCGGTGTCCGGGTACAGACCCTGGAATCCTGGCTCGAGCAGGAATGGCTGATCCCTGAGCGGACCGTCGCCGGGATGACATTCACCGAGGGCGACGTCGCCCGCGCGCGCTTCATTCAGGATCTCGCGGCTGGCATGGGCGTCAACGACGAAGGCATCGATGTGGTGCTTCATCTCGTCGACCAGCTGCATGGCATGCGGCGGGTGCTTGCGCGGCTGCATGATGAGGTCAGCGGAGACGCGACCTAGTCCTCGCCGTGAGGCCCAGCAGTCGGAATACGGGCCGCCGCCTGCGTGCGATCGCGTTCAAACGAGCCCTGCGCGGCGATGTTGTAGTTCTCGGGCCGGCCCTGTTAGGGTGCAGGCGACGTCAGGAGAAGGGCCGAATGTCGGAGGAATCAACCCAGGAAGTTGTCGAACCCGTCGGCAGCCCGGAGTTCGGCCCCTGGCTCTCGCAGGCGTCGATACTGGTCATCGATGATGAGCCCGGTATCCGCAATTTTCTCGTCAAGATTCTGCGACCGCGCTGCAAGCTGATCGAGGAGGCGGCCGATGCCAAGGAGGCGTCGCGCAAGCTCGACAGCCGGCATTTCGATGTGGTCATCCTCGACAACGTCATGCCCGGGAAAGCCGGCCTTGACTGGCTGGCCGAGCAACGCGCGATCGGCTTCTTCGCCGACGTGATCTTGATGACGGCCTACGCCGACCTCGATACCGCCATCGTGGCCTTGCGGGCCGGCGTTGTCGATTTCGTCATCAAGCCCTTCCGCTCCAATCAGTTGCTCAACGCCGTGGCGCGATGCCTGGATCGAACGCGGCTGCAGCGAGAGAATTACGTACTGCGTCATGAATTGGCGTCCGCTTCGCACGAAATGTTCCTGCGTAACAAGCTGCTCGGTCAGTCGAGCGCAATCCAGCAGGTGCGCGATATCGTCGCGCGCGTTGCGCCGTTGCCGACGCCAGTGTTGTTCACCGGCGAGTCAGGCACCGGCAAGGAGGTTGCTGCCCGCTCGCTGCATTCGCTCTCCAATCGCGCCGACAAGCTGTTCGTGCCGATCAATTGCGGCGCGATTCCAGCCGATATGATCGAGAGCGAACTGTTCGGTCATCTCAAGGGAGCGTTCACGGGCGCGGGAAGGGCGCGCGAGGGCCTGTTCATGCACGCGCAGGGCGGGACCGTGTTTCTCGATGAGATCGGCGAACTGCCGTACACGCTTCAAAGCAAGCTGCTGCGCGTTCTCGAGGATCGCCGGGTCCGTCCCGTCGGTGCGGAACGGGAGGTCCCGTTCGATGCCCGCTTCGTCTTTGCCACCAATGCCGATCTGCCAGGCCGGGTCGAGGCCGGCAGCTTCCGCGCCGATCTCTACTTCCGAATGAATGTGATGCAAATCGGCATGCCACCGCTCCGCAACCGCGGCGAAGACGTGCTCGAGCTCGCCGCGATATTCATGCGCGATATCTCCCAGCAGCTAGGCATGCCTGCCGTGCCCATGGGCGAGCGTGTGCGCACGGCCCTGACGCACTATGAATGGCCCGGGAACATCCGCGAGCTGCGCAATCTGATCGAGCGGACCATCATCCTCGGCACCTTCCCGGAGGATTTCGAGAGGGCCCTCGATCATGGCGACAGCGGCGGGGAGAGTCTTGCCCAGGTGGAGCGACGCCACATCCTGGCTATCCTTCGTGAGACAGGCGGAGATCGCGACGAAACTGCGCGGCGACTCGGCATCTCGCGTAAGACGGTCGACCGCAAATGCGCAAGCTGGAAAGTATAGCTGTTCGCTCGATGAGCAATCGGCGCTCGGTTCGCTATCGATTGCTGGCGATCGCTCTCGTGCCGATGCTCGCGATCCTGCCGCTGCTGCTGGGGATCAGCATCTATCGCTGGAACGCCAAGTTCGACGAAGCGCTGATCTCGAAGGTCCATGATGACCTGACCATCGCGCATCAATATCTCGCCCGCATTATGGAGAACACGGAAGACCAATTGGCTTTCGTCACCAGCTCCGCGCGGTTTCAGCAGACCCTGCACAAGCAGGTTGGTCATGACGGCGATCTTGCGGCGCTTCTCGGGGAAACTGCGCAAGCCCGCGGTTTTGACTTCCTCTATATCGTCGCCGACGGCGGACAGGTCGTGGCAAGCGACTATCCGCTCGCTTCGGCCTCCGTCCGCTGGAACTGGCCGGTCATCAGCACCGCGCTCGAAGGGCGCGCAAGGACCGTCATCGACGTTTTCGAGGCGGCCGAGCTTTCGGCGATATCGCCTGATCTCGCGCGACGGGCGCGAATCGAGCTCGTTCCGACAGTCGGAAGTGCTCCGACGACCAAGACGGAGGAAACGCGCGGCCTGGTCCTGCAGTCGGCCAACCCCTTGATGCTGCCCGACGGTCGGCGAGCCGCGCTGGTCGGCGGCATCCTCTTGAATCAGAATCTCGCCTTCGTGGATACGATCAATGATCTCATCTATCACGGCCTCGGCCTGCCTCGCGAAAGCCGTGGCACCGTCACCCTGTTTCTCGACGATGTCCGCATCAGCACCAATGTGCAGCTGTTCGAGACGCAACGTGCGATCGGCACCCGGGTGTCGGCCGCAGTCCGCAAGGCCGTCCTTGAGGACGGCGGCAGCTGGTTCGACAGTGCATTCGTCGTCAACGACTGGTATGTCTCGGGCTATGAACCGCTGCTCGACAGCTACGGTCATCGCGTGGGCATGCTCTATGCCGGCTTCCTTCAAAAGCCCTTCACCGAAGCCAAGCGCCGGACGCTGCTCGAGATCGCGGTGGCTTTCCTGGTCGCGGTTGCCGCGACCGTTCCTTTGTTTCTGAGGTGGGCCGCGGCAATCTTCCGTCCTCTCGAGAGCATGACGGGTACGATTGCGCGGGTCGAACGGGGGGAGCTCGACGCCCGAACCGGGCATGCCGGCGATCAGGACGAGATCGGTCGGGTTGCGACCCACCTCGATCGGCTCCTCGATCAGCTTCACGAGCGCGATACCCAGCTGCGACAATGGAATGAGGAGCTCAATCAGCGCGTCGAGGAGCGAACCAGCAAGCTGCAACTCGCCAACCAGCAACTGGAGGCGACCACGAAGCAGCTCATCATGTCGGAAAAGCTCGCCGCGATCGGCGAAATCACCGCCGGCATCGCGCATGAGATCAACAATCCGATTGCCGTGGTGCAGGGCAATCTCGAAGTCATCCGCGACCTGATGGGGAGTAAGGTCGACGCCGCGAAGACCGAGTTCCGGCTCATCGACGAGCAGCTCCGACGGATCAGCGAGATCGTCACCAGGCTGCTTCAGTTCGCCAAGCCGCAGGAATACGCCGGCTTCATCGAGCAGTATCAGCCGGACGAGATCGTGAACGATACGCTGCCGCTGGTGCAGCACCTGCTGAACAAAACGACGATCACCGTCGACAAGGAGTATCGCGCGTCGCGCCCGATTTCGATGAACAGGACCGAGCTTCAGCAGGTGCTGGTCAATCTGATCGTCAACGCGATTCACGCCATGCCGGACGGCGGACAGCTGACGCTGCGGACCTTCGATCGCCAGGAAGGTCTGCGTCGCGGTGTCGTGATCGAGGTCGGCGACACCGGCGCCGGCATGACGCCCGATGTCATGCAGCGGATCTTCGATCCCTTCTTTACGACCAAGAGGCGGGAAGGCACCGGCCTCGGGCTATCAATTAGCCAGATGCTCGTGACCCGACAAGGTGGTAGGATCTCGGTCGAAAGCGAATTGGGAAAGGGCACGACCTTTTCCGTCTGGCTGCGAGAAGCTTCTGGCTGATCGCGAGGGATGGCTCGCCCGACCTTTGAGATCGAGGCCGTCGCGGTGCAACGATTAGCCGTGGTGCAGCGTTAGACACGTGAAAGCGGCGTGGCGCGAATTGTGTCGCGCGCTGGTCCATGACAAGGAGGATTCGAACGAACGTATTTCGCCGGACAGTTTGTCTGGCCTCGCCCTGACAAATTGTCTTTATCCGGTGAGAACTGCCACGCTATGAGGCTGATTTCGTTGCCGATTCGATTTGGCACGTCAGTTGCTCGATCTCCCACGATATCGGCCGGAATCGCGATCCGTTGTCTTCAAAGGGAGTTGCCGCGATGTCACGTCACAACAAGATGCCGCCTGTCCCGCCTGCGAACCGGAGCCCGAAGGGGACCGGATCGGAACCCGACAGCAATGCCGGGCCGCAGCCGAAGGGAAAGGCGAAGAACGCGGCGGAGCAGGGCGAGACGGCCAATATTCGCGAGAACACGACGAATGCCGGGTTCTTCCATGGCCGCAGGGTCAAATAGGAATTCGGGCCCGCGCGACGCTATCCAATCAGGCGGGGACCGATAGAGCCCGGGCCGATCGGGGATTCGTTTTCACAGCTGAGGAGATCGCAATGGCTGTCGTATCGCTGAGCCAGCTCACGACCGATCTTCAATCATGCGCCGCCCAGCTCATCACGCAGGTCGGCTTCGTGCCCCAGGCGACGGACCGGCCCGTGGACGCGGGAGACCTGCTGTTCTACCTCAGCGAAACGTCGATGCCGATGGCCGCGTTCCTGCGCAAGCACGGTCTGTTCTCCGATGACGACGGCCTGCATTACGACCTCGCACAGTTCGGCGTCATCAGTGACGTGGCGACCCGGGTCATCAACGAAAGAAAGGCCGGCAATCTTGATGGCGTGTGGAGGGAATTCGATCTCTCCACGGACGACGATATGGACAATGATGGCGGCTATATCCTGACTGCGCTTGCGGCACTCGAGCTGATGTACGGGTCAGGGAAGTAGAACGGCCGGCCACGTGTTGATGCGTGTGTGCTGCTTCCGCTCACGTCGTGTGCCGTCGCAAGAACGTCTGTTCGAGCCTCGTCTGGCTGCTGCCATCTCGGACAGTTTGTCTCGCGCCGTTTCGACAAATTGTCCGATGGCATGTGCTTGTCGCTCTGTAACGCATTGATATTTCGTGCGGCTCGAGTTGGCACGTCGGTTGCTGAGGAAGTGTCCGTCGGGTCAGCGCGACCGCGGCTTGGCGGATCGCGATACGCAACTATCGGCATGAACGATCGAGCCTATGTCGCAAACACGGATGTTCGCTCGTACAGCAGATCATGAGCCGGAGAAGTCCCATGTCGTTTTCCCTTCCTGATCTACCCTATCTCCACGATGCGCTCATTCCCTACATGTCGAAGGAAACGCTCGAATATCATCACGACAAGCATCACGCGGCCTATGTCAACGCCGTCAATACGCTGATCAAGGGCACGCAATGGGAAGGCAAGAGCCTCGAGGAGGTCGTCGTCGGCTCCTTTGGCAAGAACACGCCGCTCTTCAACAATGCAAGCCAGGATCTCAACCACACCTATTTCTGGAAATGGATGAAGCCGAAGGGCGGCGGCGCGATGCCGGGCAGCCTCGAGAAGCGGATCAGCGCCGATATCGGCTCCATCGAGAAGATGCGGGACGACTTCGTGGCGGCCGGTGTCGGTCAGTTCGGCTCGGGATGGTGCTGGCTCGCGGTGAAGGATGGCAAGATCGTCGTGATGAAAACTGCGAACGGCGAAAGTCCGCTCGTGCACGGCGCCAAGCCGATTCTCGGCTGCGATGTCTGGGAGCATTCGTACTATCTCGACTATCGCAACCGCCGGCCCGATTACATCAAGGCGTTTCTCGATCACCTCGTGAACTGGGACTACGTCGAGGAACTGTTCCAGAAGGCGGTGTGAAACATGAAGCCGGTGTCTCTTGGCGCAAAGGGCCGCTTCACGCTCGACGTGAGGCCGCAGCATCTGGCCAGCCAGTTCAAGGACCCGACGCTACCGCCGGTTCTCGCGACGCCGGTGATGATCCTTGCGATGGAGAACGCAGCGCTCAACGCCATCCGGGGTTATCTCGAACCCGGTGAGGCGGCGGTTGGGATCGCCGTCGACGTCCGGCACATCGCCGCGACGCCGGCGGGACAACGGGTGACCGCGGAGGCTGAAGTCACCGGCGTCGATGGACGGCGCCTGGTCTTCGCGGTGACCGCGCAGGACGAAATCGAAGAGATCGGCAGGGGCACCCATGAGCGCATGGTGATCGATCTCGCTCGACTGGAACAGCACCTCGAGGCGAAACGGGCGCATTCGCCGACAGGTCGATGAAATCGGAACGAGGACGGCATGCGCCGGTATTGCCAGCGTGAGGTGATTCCATGAATGTTGAAAAATATACCGATCGCGCAAGAGGTTTCATCCAGTCGGCACAATCGCTGGCGACGCGGGAAGGCAACCAGCAGTTTACGCCGCTTCACATCCTCAAGGTGCTGCTCGATGACGGCGAAGGTCTGGCGGGCGGTCTGATCGACCGCGCCGGCGGCAATTCCCGGGCGATCCTCAAGGCAACCGAAGCGGCGTTGAACAAGCTCCCGAAAGTATCGGGCGCCGGCGCGGGACAGGTCTATCTAGCGCCCGAGACCGCCCGCGTGTTCACCGCGGCGGAGCAGGCCGCGGAGAAGGCGGGAGACAGCTTCGTCACGGTCGAGCGGCTGCTTCAGGCCCTGGCTTCGGACCGCAACAGCGATGCGGCCGGGCTTCTCAGGGATGGCGGCGTCACGCCGCAAAATCTGGAAGCTGCGATCAATGCGCTGCGCAAGGGGCGCACGGCCGACAGCTCGTCGGCGGAGAACGCCTATGACGCGCTGAAGAAGTACGCCCGCGACCTGACCCAGGCCGCGCGCGACGGCAAGCTCGATCCGGTGATCGGTCGCGACGAGGAGATCCGCCGCACCATCCAGGTGCTGTCGCGCCGCACCAAGAACAACCCGGTGCTGATCGGCGAACCCGGCGTTGGCAAGACCGCGATCGTCGAGGGGCTGGCGCTGCGTATCGTCAATGGCGACGTGCCCGAGAGCCTGAGCGACAAAAAGCTGCTGGCGCTCGACCTTGGCGCGCTGATCGCCGGAGCGAAATATCGCGGCGAGTTTGAGGAGCGGCTGAAGGCGGTCCTCAGCGAGGTGACGTCGGCCGAGGGCGGCATCATCCTGTTCATCGACGAGATGCACACGCTGATCGGCGCCGGCAAGACCGACGGCGCGATGGACGCCTCCAACCTGCTCAAGCCGGCCCTGGCCCGCGGTGAGCTGCACTGCATCGGCGCCACCACGCTCGATGAGTACCGCAAGCATGTCGAGAAGGACGCGGCATTGGCGCGCCGTTTCCAGCCGGTGTTCGTGTCGGAGCCGACGGTCGAGGACACGATCTCGATTCTGCGCGGCCTCAAGGAGAAGTACGAGCTTCACCATGGCGTGCGCATCTCGGATTCGGCGCTGGTCGCGGCGGCGACGCTGTCGAACCGCTACATCACGGACCGCTTTCTGCCGGACAAGGCGATCGACCTCGTGGACGAGGCGGCCGCGCGGCTGAAGATGCAGGTCGACTCCAAGCCCGAGGAGCTCGACAACCTCGATCGCGAGATCGTCCGGCGGAAGATCGAGCAGGAGGCGCTGAAGAAGGAGAACGATGCCGGCTCGAAGAGCCGCCTGCAGACGCTGGAGACGGAATTGCACGATCTCGAGAAGAGGTCGGCCGATCTGACGTCGAAATGGCAGGCCGAGAAGGGCAAGCTATCCGACGCACAGAAGATGAAGAGCGAGCTCGAACGGCTTCGCACGGAACTCGCAAATGCACAGCGCAAGGGTGAATTCCAGAAGGCGGGTGAGCTCGCCTACGGCAGGATCCCCGAACTCGAGAAGAAGCTTGCCGCGGTCGAAGCCAGCGAGAGCACGTCGATCGGCGAAACGGTGACCGCCGACAATATCGCGCAGGTGGTGTCGCGCTGGACCGGGATTCCGGTCGACAAGATGCTGGAGGGCGAAAAGGAGAAGCTGCTCCACATGGAGGAGGCGCTCGGCAAGCGCGTCGTCGGCCAGGCCGAAGCCGTGCGGGCCGTGTCGACGGCAGTACGCCGCGCGCGCGCTGGGTTGCAGGACCCCAATCGTCCGATGGGCTCGTTCATGTTCCTCGGGCCGACCGGCGTCGGCAAGACCGAGCTTGCCAAGGCCCTTGCCGAATTCCTGTTCGACGACGAGACGGCGATGGTCCGGATCGACATGTCCGAGTTCATGGAGAAGCACTCGGTCGCGCGGCTGATCGGCGCGCCGCCCGGCTATGTCGGCTATGACGAGGGCGGCGTATTGACCGAGGCGGTGCGTCGGCGGCCGTATCAGGTAGTGCTGTTCGACGAGATCGAGAAGGCGCATCCCGACGTGTTCAACGTCCTGCTGCAGGTGCTCGACGACGGACGCCTGACCGACGGCCAGGGCCGTACGGTCGATTTCCGCAATACGCTGATCATCATGACCTCGAACATCGGGGCGGAGCTGCTCGTCAACCAGGGCGAAGGCGAGAAGACCAGCGCAGTGCGGGAGCAGGTCATGACCATGGTGCGGGCGCATTTCCGGCCCGAGTTCCTCAACCGGATCGACGCCATCATTCTGTTCCACCGGCTCCAGAAGAACGAGATGGGCCGGATCGTCGAAATCCAGTTTGCACGGCTCCGACGGCTGCTGGACGATCGCAAGATCGAGTTGTCGCTCGACGCCAAGGGGCGAGACTGGCTGGCCAACAAGGGATGGGACCCGGCATACGGGGCCCGTCCGCTGAAGCGTGTCATCCAGCGCTATTTGCAGGATCCGCTGGCGGAGATGTTGCTCGCAGGCGATGTGCGCGACGGTTCGCAGGTCAAGATCTCGGCGGGCAAGGACGGCCTCACCTTCAACGGCAAGGCCGCGCCGACCGCGGACCAGGACGATGAAGTCATGATTTGAGGCCGTGATCCGAGGCTGCGGCTGCGCGCGGCATCATCGCGTTGGCCGGGCGGTCGGCAGGCCGAAGCGGGAACCGAGATCGTATCGAACGAGGAAAGCATGGTGAAGGACGACATCAAGGAGAACATGGAGGTCATCGGCTTCGATGGCGATCATCTGGGCACGGTGGACTGCGTCGAAGCGGATCGGATCAAGCTGAAGAAGCACGACGGCGGTTCGCACGAGAAGCATCACCACTATATCGGCCTCGATCTGGTGAACAACATCGAGGGCCACAAGGTTCGGCTTTGCTGCGACGCCGACATTGCCAGGCTTTTCGAGGACTGATGGCGTGGCCGCAGGGCGGCGTGTCAATCGATTCGGAAATTGGACAGGAGAACCAACTCATGGCGAACACGATCAGGGAGAATATGGAAGTCATCGGCGCGGACGGCGTTCACGTCGGCACAGTCGATCGCGTCGAGGGCGATCGCATCAAGCTCAAGATGTCCGACAGCTTTGGCCATCACGAAGGCCATCATCACTACGTTGAAATGGGCTTTGTGGCGGGTGTCGAGGGCGACAAGGTTCGCCTCTCCGCCAATGCCGATATTGCCGTCACGCTGGAGGAGGAGAAGTCGGGGCGGCCGGTCAAGCTGTGACCGGCAATCGTGTCGCTCGCGCGGACGCGGGAGACTGCCTGTCCGATCTGGCACTCCCAGAACGGGCGGACGATAGACCTCGTGTTTCAGGAAGGTTGATGAAATGGAAGAGTACGATCTCTACATCAATGCGAAGAAGCCCGCGATCGGGCTGTATGTACGCAAGGGCGCAAATCTCCCTGACCTTGCAGACAAGGGTGATTGGGTGTTCGACGGCACCTGCGCCCAGGACCTGGTGCCCTCGAGTGTCATCGTGGGCGTGAAAGCCGACGGCCACGCTTTCCGGGACATGGACTAGAGACCTCTCGGAGGTCACCAAAGGAGCAAGGTGTGCCGTCTGCTGTTCCGCAACCGGTCGTCGCGCGTCTCACGCGGGCGGCCATCTTCCTGGTCGTGACGGTCAATTCCGGACCGGAAAGCGACGCCGCCGTACGCGGTCTCTGCGCGGACCTGTCGTCGCTGTTGCGCGCCGTCGGCTTCCGCGATCTGCAAGGGCGGTTGTCGTGCGTCATGGGCATCGGCTCCAGCATCTGGGACCGGCTGTTCGGTGCCCCGCGACCGAAGGATCTGCACCCGTTTCGGGAAGTTCGCGGCGTGCATCACGCGGTTTCGACGCCGGGCGATCTTCTGTTTCATATCCGGTCCACGCGCATGGATATGTGTTTCGAGCTCGCGGCGCAGATCATGCCGCGGCTCGGCAGCGTCGTGACCGTTGTCGACGAGGTCCACGGCTTCAAATATTTCGATGACCGCGATCTGATGGGCTTTGTCGATGGGACGGAAAACCCTGTCGGCGCGGACGCCGAACGCGCAACCGTCATCGGCGAGGAGGATGCGCCCTTCGCCGGCGGAAGCTACGTCATCGTGCAGAAGTATCTCCATGATCTGGCGCGCTGGAATGCGGTGCCGGTCGAGCAACAGGAAAACATCATCGGTCGGCACAAGCTCTCGGATATCGAGCAACTGGACGCGGCGAAGGCGCCATATGCGCACAACGTCCTGACGACGGTTGTCGAGGATGGCGATCAGCTGGAGATCGTTCGCGACAACATGCCGTTCGGCGAGTTCGGAAAGGGCGAGTTCGGCACTTACTTCATCGGATACGCGCGATCGCCGCGCCGCATCGAGCAGATGCTCGAAAACATGTTCGTGGGCCGGCCGCCCGGAAACTATGACAGGCTGCTGGATTTCAGCCACGCCGTGACCGGCGCATTGTTTTTCGTGCCATCGGCAAGCTTCCTCGACGACGTCGAGCCGGAACCTGCGCCCGATGCCGTCGACCTACCGGGCGCATCGACGCCGTCCACCAATGAATCTCTCTCATGCCCGGCCGGCAATGATGGGTCGCTCGGCATTGGTTCTCTGAAGCAAGGGGCTAAAGAATGAGTAATCTTTACCGCCACCTCGCGCCGATCTCCGACGAGGCCTGGGCGCAAATCGAGCAGGAAGCGTCGCGGACACTCAAGCGGCATCTGGCAGCCCGAAGGGTCGTGGATGTCACGGGTCCGAAGGGGCCCGGGCTCGCCGCCATCGGCACCGGGCATATCAGGCAAATCGATGCGCCCGGCGACGAAATCCGGGCCGTTCAGCGGGAGGCAAAGGCATTGGTCGAGCTGCGCGTCCCCTTTCAGCTGTCGCGGCAGCAGATCGACGATGTCGATCGCGGCTCGAACGATTCGGATTGGTCGCCCGTGAAGGAAGCGGCGCGCAAGATCGCCTTCGCCGAAGATCGCGCGGTGTTCGCGGGTTATGCGGCGGCAGGCATTCAGGGCATCACGGAGGCGAGCAGCAATGCTGCGATCCCGCTTCCGGCCAATGTCAGGGCTTACCCCGATGTCGTCGCGCAGGCCGTCAGCCAGCTTCGGCTTGCCGGCTGCAATGGGCCGTACGCGCTGGTGCTCGGGGCAAGCACATACACGGCCGCGAGTGGGGGAGCTGACGATGGCTATCCGATCTTCCACCACATCGAGCGGATCGTCGATGGCGGCACCTTCTGGGCGCCGGCGATTGAAGGCGCATTCGTGCTGACGACACGGGGCGGAGATTTCGAGCTCGATATCGGCCAGGATTTCTCCATCGGCTATCTCAGCCATTCGAGCTCGACGGTCGAACTGTATTTCCAGGAGAGCTTCACCTTCCGGGTGCTGACGACCGAGGCGTCTGTGGTGCTCGCGCCGGCGAAGGCGCCGGCTGCCAAATCATAGGCATTCATCCCACGATTCAAACCAATCTCATCGCGCTTCAGCCCGTCAGGACGAGGCGGATCAGGCCGGCGACCAATCCGAGCGCGATGACGCTCGCACTCCAGATCGCGGCCATCCAGGCGAGCCGCTTCCAGAGTGGAAGCTGGCTCTCCATTAATGATATCCGTGAACGCCGGCCTTGCCCCGGAACACCCAATAGGCCCAGCCCGTATAGGCGAGGATGACCGGGACGATGACCAGCGCGCCGACCAGCATGAAGGATTGGCTCTCCGGCGGCGCGGCGGCATCCCAGATCGTGATCGCGCGGGGGACGATGTAAGGATAGATGCTGATGCCGAGGCCGAGGAAGCCGAGCAGGAACAGCGCGAGCGCCATCGCGAAAGGCAGCCGCTCGAACCCGCGCCTGAGGCTCCAGAACAGCGTCGCCGCGCAGATCGCAACCAGCAGCGGCACCTGCGCCGTGAGCAGCACGCCGGGCAGCGCAAACCAGCGCCGCCAGTAGTCGTAATGCAGGAACGGCGTCGCCGCGCTCACCGCCGCAAGCGCTACGAGCGTTCCGGAGCCGAGCCAGAAGGCGAGGCGGCGCGCATGGCGCTGGCTGGTTCCTTCGGTCTTCCAGATCAGCCAGGTCGCGCCGAGCAGGGCATAGCCGATCACGACGGCAATCCCGGTCAGCAGGCTAAACGGGCTCAGCCAGTCGAGCCAGCCGCCGGCATAGGCGTCGTTCTCCACCCGGACGCCCTGCAGGATTGCGCCGAGCGTGATGCCTTGGGCCAGCGCCGCGACCACCGAGCCCAGCGAGAAGGCCATGTCCCACAGCGCGCGGTGGCCTGCATCCCGCCAGCGGAATTCGAACGCGACGCCGCGGAACACGAGGCCGAGCAGCATCGCGATCATCAGCGGATAGGTCGCCGGAAGCAGGATGGCATAGGCCAGCGGAAACGCTGCGAGCAGTCCGCCGCCGCCCATCACGAGCCAGGTCTCGTTGCCGTCCCACACCGGCGCGATCGAGTTCATCGCCTGATCGCGCTCGTCGCCGACCGCGAAACTCGGGAACAGGATGCCGATGCCGAGATCGAAGCCGTCCATCACGACATAGGCCATCACGGCGAAGCCGATGACCGCCGCCCAGAAGATGGTAAGGTCGATGCTGATCATGGCGTTCACTCCCGGGCCGTCAGCGGCGCCCCGACACCTGCCGCCGGGGTGATGCCCGCCGCGCGCTGCGGCAGGTTCGGCAGCTCCGGCTCCTTGCGCTCCGGCGGCTTGGCCATCAGCCGCAGCAGATAATAGGTCCCGGCTCCGAAGGCGCTGAAATAGACCAGCACGAAGGCGACGAGCGAGGCGGCGACCGCGGGCGCAGCGAGCGGCGAATGCGATTCCGCGGTGCGCAGCAGGCCGTACACCGTGAAGGGCTGGCGGCCGACCTCGGTCGTGACCCATCCGGCGATCACGGCGATGAAGCCGGCCGGCCCCATCGCAACCGCGACGCGATGCAGCCAGCGCCAGTCGTAGAGCCTGCCGCGCGCGCGGGCGAAGAGGCTCCAGAGGCCAACGCCGAGCATCGCAAATCCCAGCGCCACCATGATCCGGAACGACCAGAACACGATATGCGCGGGCGGCCAGTCCTCGCGCGGGAAGTCGGTCAGGCCCTGAAGCGGCGCATATGGATCATGCTTCAGGATCAGCGATCCGATGTGCGGTATCGAGAGTTCGTAACGGACGCGCGCCTCGTCATTGCTCGGCAAGCCGAACAGGATCAGCGGGGCGCCGTTCGGGCTCGGCTGGTAGTCGCCCTCCATCGCCAGCACCTTGGCCGGCTGATGCTCCAGCGTGTTGAGCCCATGGGCGTCGCCGGCCAGGATCTGGATCGGCGCGACGATCGCGGCCATCCACATCGCCATCGAGAACATCTTGCGCGCGCCCGGATTGCTGCGGTCCCTGAGCAGATGCCAGGCGCCGACGGCCCCGACGACGAAAGCGGTGGTGAGATAGGCCGCGATCACGGTATGGACCAGGCGAAACGGAAAACTCGCGGTAAAGATGATTGGCAGCCAGGAATCGGCCGGCACGAACTGTCCCTTGGCGTTGATCGCATAGCCTGCGGGCGTCTGCATCCAGCTGTTCACCGCGATGATCCAGGTCGCCGAGATCAGCGTGCCGAGCGCCACCATGCAGGTCGCGAAGAAATGCAGGCCCTTGCCGACCTTGCTGATGCCGAACAGCATGACGCCGAGGAAGCCGGCTTCCAGGAAGAACGCCGTCAGCACCTCATAGGCCATCAGCGGACCGATGATCGGTCCCGCCTTGGTCGAGAATACCGACCAGTTGGTGCCGAACTGGTAGGACATCACGACCCCCGACACCACGCCCATGCCGAACGTAACCGCGAAAATCTTGAGCCAGTAGCGGTAGAGATTGGCGTAGACGCCTTCTCCCGTCTTCAGCCACAGCGCCTCCAGCACCATGAGGTAGCTTGCGAGCCCGATCGAGAACGCCGGGAAGATGAAATGGAAGGAGACGGTGAACGCGAACTGCGCACGCGCCAGGATTACCGGGTCGAGTTGCCCAAGCAATGTTGCCTCCCTATGAAACCGAAGCTCTCCGGATGCTGTGAAGTCGCCGCCCGCTAGGCGACGACACGAACCGGAATCGACTTGGCGGCGGGCGTGCCGCTGATCTTGTCGTAGTATTCGAGCGGCAGCAGCGGGTTCAGCTCGGGATAGTATCCCGCGACCGCGCCGCGTGGCATCGGATAGTCCAGCACCGTGAGACCATCGACCCGGCGCCGCACGCCGTCATCGCTGATCGTCTCGAGCGCGATCCGTGCGCCAGAGGCGAGCCCTCGCGCCGCCCGGTCATCGGCGTTCATGAACAGCACCATCCGGTCGTTGTAGACGCCGCGATAGCGGTCGTTATAGCTGTAGATCGTGGTGTTGAACTGGTCGTGCGAGCGGACTGTCGCCAACCGTAGCATCGCGGGATCGGACACCGGAGCGTTGACCTCGAGGCCGGGCATCAAGAGGAAATTGGCCTTGCCGTTCGGGGTCGGCCAGACCAGCCGGCGCGGTGGCACGTCGAGGTGGAAGCCCTGCGGTCGTTTGATCCGTTCCGAGAAGTCGCTGTAGATCTCGGGATAGACGTCCGCGATCTTATCGCGGATCAGTCCGTAGTCTTCGATATAGCTCTCCCACGGAATCGTGCTGTCGGGAAGCGTCGCGCGCGCTATCCGGCAGACGATCTCGACCTCCGGGAGCAGATCGGCGCTTGCCGGCGCCAGCACGCCGCGCGATGCCGTGACGGTGGACATCGAGTCCTCGATCGTGACGAACTGCTCGCCGGCCAGGGTGTGGATGGCCTCGGACCGCGCGACCACCGGCAGGATCAGCGCATCGCGCCCGTGGACCAGATGTCCGCGATTGAGCTTGGTGTTGATGCCGACCGTCAGGGCGAGCTTCCTCATCGCTGCATACGATCGCTCGGTATCGGGCACCGCGCGGACGAAGTTGCCGCCCATGCCGATGAAGACCTTGGCCGTGCCGTTCTGCATCGCCTCGACGGTCTCGACCGTGTGGTGGCCGTGTCCGCGCGGCGGCTCGAAGCCGAACACGTCGCGCACGCGGTCGAGATAGTCGTCGGTCGGCTTCTCGTCGATGCCGACGGTGCGGTCGCCCTGGACGTTGGAATGGCCGCGGATCGGCGAGATGCCGGCCCCGGGCTTGCCGAAATTGCCCTTGATCAGCAGCAGATTCACGACTTGCTGCAGCAGCCGCGATCCCTCCTGGTGCTGGGTCAGTCCCATCCCGTAGCAGATCATGGTAGCCCGGGAGCGCATGTAAATCTCGGCGCAACGGCGGATCTGTGCCTCCTCGATGCCAGAAATTTCGACAATGTCCGGCCACGACTGGGCCAGAACATCCTTCCGGACCAGATCAAATCCGACGGTCTGCGCGCGAATGAAGTCGTGATCGAGGACTTTCTCGCCCTGCGCCTCGCGCTCGAACATCACCTTCATCATGCCCTTGAACAGGGCGAGATCGCCGCCGATCTTGATGTGGACGAACTCGCTGGCGATCGGGGTCGATCCGAAGGTCGCCATCTGGATGACATCCTGCGGCTCGGTGAAGCGGATCAGCGCGCGCTCCGGCATCGGATTGACGGCCACGATCGGCACGCCGCGCTTTCGCGCCTCGACCAGATTGGTCATCATGCGCGGCGAATTGGTGCCGGTGTTCTGCCCGATCACGAAGATGGCTTCGGCGTGCTCGAAATCCTCCATCACCACGGTGCCCTTGCCGACGCCGATCGAGGGCGGCAGGCCGCGGCTGGTCGGCTCGTGGCACATGTTCGAGCAGTCGGGGAAATTGTTGGTGCCGAACGCGCGGACGAAGATCGAATACAGAAACGCGGCCTCGTTCGGCGTGCGTCCCGAGGTGTAGAATTCGGCGTGGTGCGGGCTCTCCAGCGCGCGCAGATGATCTCCGATCATCGTGAAGGCTTCGTCCCACTCGCATGGCAGATAGCGATCGGAAGCCGCATCATAGCGCATGGGCTCGGTCAGCCGGCCCTGCATCTCGAGCCAGTAGTCCGACTTCTCCATCAGTTCGGACACCGTGTATGTGGCGAAGAATTCTCGCGTGACCCTGCGCTTGGTCGCTTCGAACGCCAGCGCCTTGGCGCCGTTCTCGCAGAACTCCAGCGTCTTCTTGCAGTCAGGATCGGGGAACGCGCAGCTCGGGCATTTGAAGCCGCCGGGCTGGTTCATCGCGAGCAACGCGCGAGATCCTTTGGTGACGACGCTCTGTTCGAGCAGCACCTTGGCGGTTGCGCCGGCCGCGCCCCAGCCGCCCGCAGGATGATGATAGGCCTTGTAACGAGGCTTGTGGTCGGTCATTGCAAGCACTCCCCAGTCATCCGCGATGCCGGAAGTAGATCATGCTATCATATTGATTTCTATGGACATTTTGTCCATTTGCGTGGACAAAATGTCCGGTATCGAGAGCCGATCGCGCTCTAAGTGACTGACTGGACTTCATTCCGGAATTGGCGCGGAGGTTGCTTTATTACGCGCCGTTGAATCGGGGAGACGGCGTGAACCACCCATTGTCCATGTCGGAAGGTTGCTTCCGGCGATGTCCAAACTTGATCATTGCGACCAATGCGCTCGTCGTCACCAGTGACGATACGCGCGCGGCGTCCGGCTCGAGCTGTAATCTCGAGGAGGGCTTAAGCGCGCCGCGGAGGTCGACATGATTGTGCGCTCCAAGCCCGGCTTCAGGGACATCGTGTTTGCGGTCAACGGCTCGATCCTGCCGCGGATCGCGCCGCATCTGGTTGCGATCGCCTTGATCAGCGTCCTTGCGGTGCTCGCCGCGATGGAGCATCCGGGCATTTTTGCGCGGATCAGCGCCGTTCCCTTCACACTGATCGGCATCGCGCTGTCGGTCTTCATGAGCTTTCGGAACAGCGCCTGCTATGAGCGCTGGTGGGAAGGCCGGGAGCTCTGGGGCAAGCTGATCGTCGCCTGCCGCTCGTTCGCACGTCAGACCTCCACCCTTGATGAGGAGGAGCGGCGCGTGCTGCTTCGCGGCCTGTGCGGCTTCTGCGCCGGACTGGCAGCCCGCTTGCGCGGCGAGGACGAACTGGTGGCGATCGGACATTGGCGCGACATCGACGCCGCGTCAGGCGGGCCCAACCCGACCAATGTCGTGCTCAACCAGATCGGAGCATATTGCCTGGCGCTGATGAAGCGGGACCGGATCGAGCCGATCCATTATTCCGTCCTCGAAGGGCAGCTGAGCGCGCTCTCCGACGTGCAGGGCGGCTGCGAACGCATCGCGTCGACGCCCGTGCCGTTCGCCTATTCCCTGCTGCTGCACCGGACCGCTCTGATCTTTTGCGTGACGCTGCCGTTCGCGCTGGCCGGATCGCTGGACTGGTGGACGCTGCTGCCCGTCCTGCTGGTCGCATACACCTTCTTTGGTCTCGACGCGCTCGGCCATCAACTCGAGGATCCGTTCGGACTGGAGCCTAACGCTCTCCCACTGGACGCCATGCGGCGCATGATCGAGCGCGAGATTCTATTCCTGCTCGGAGAGCGTGATCTTCCCGCGCCGATCGAGGCGCGTGACAATGTGCTGAAGTAGGCGGAACCTTTGATCCAGGAAAGTTGCTGCGAGATGCCCTTCGATAGCGCAACGCCTCGACCTTCATATGGAGGTTGCCATGAGCATATAGGGAATGAGCTATCCGAGTGGGATCGAGGTCCAGGAGGTGCCCTATGACGATGAATGAACTCGCTGACGCGCTCGACAAGATCGATGAAGATGCGTTTGCCTCGTTCCTCCTTGAGTATGAGATCACGCACGATGACGGACCCGAGGCGATGAAGACGATGATCGTCGAGGCGCTTCGGTTCGCGGACGCGCATGGCTTTCAGGCGCCCCGGCCGCTTCTCGACGAAGCCGATTAGGCTGGGGCAAAGTCCATCCGTGACGGAGATGCGGAGCGCGCGTACGTGTCTGCTCCGCGGAAGCCTGCGCGAGACAGGTGAGGCATCGTCGATGGACAGCCTGTCCTCCACGGCGCGGACAAAATGTCCGTCGTCGTCAGGTGTTGCGCTGCCAAGCCATTGACATTGTTTCCGCGCCCAAGTTGGCGCATTCTTTGCCATCAGGAATTTCGACGCTCGGGCGGATCGGAACTCCTGTTGGTTCGAACAATCCGGTCGAGCGCGACGTTGAACGTCATTGATAGCGACATAGGAGGACCCTCAATGTCCAAGGATCATGACAAAGCCTCCCACGGATCACAGGACGCGCGGCGGCACAAGATCGACCATCAGACCCGAAGCGAATGGCTTCACAGAGACTCTGGCCTTCAATCCTTGTGGCAGGCCTCCGGCATGTCGCGGGACGAGTTCATCCAGCACAATGAAGGCGTGATCGACAAGGTCATAAGCGATAACCTTGACGCGAACCGCTAACTGGAAGGGGCGCATTGGAGCTGGGCGCACGGCAGCGAAGGTTCGCTGACTCGATCCTGCTGCCAAGCCTCCAGGTGCCGTGTGTGAGGATGCGCCATGATTGCTGGCAAGCGTACCTCCGATTTCTGGCCGGCGCTTTCCAGCCCGGCCTTCGAGCCCACGCGAACTCTTCTCCACATGACGTTGCAGGCGGTCGGAAAACTCAAGCTGGCCGAACCGTTTCAGGCGCAATGGGCCGAGGTGCCGTTGTGGCTCAGTGCGAGAGGGCTGACCACCGGTCCGATCCGCTATGCCAGCGGTGCTTACGAGATCCGCGCGGACTTCATCTCGCACGAGCTGCAGTGGCTCACGAGTTCGGGCGCTCGGGGCAATTGCCGCTGCGACCGACATCCGTTGCCGCGCTCGTGGATGCTCTGCTCGATCAGCTTCGCCACGCCGGCATTGACGCTTCAATCACTCTCCTGCCGCAGGAAGTGTCCCATCCGATCCCGTTCAACGAGGACAAGGAACAGCGGCCGTACGATCGCGATCTGGTCAATGCGTGGTGGCGCATCCTCCTCAGCACGCAACGTGTCATGCACGAATTTCAGGGCCGGTTCACCGGCAAGACGCAACCGATAGGCCTGATGTGGGGGACGCTGGATATTCGCGCGGTGTTCTACAACGGCAAGCCCGTCACACCCGCGCAAGATATTGGCTTCATCAGGCGCAATGCGATGGATGCGGAGTTGATCGAGATGGGGTGGTGGTCGGGCGATGCCTCCTATCCCAGGCCCGCGTTCTACTCCTTCACATATCCGCAGCCGAAAGGCATCGAGAACACCAAGGTCGGTCCGGCCGCCGCCCGCTGGGACGCCGGCATGGGCGAGTTCCTTCTCGACTACGATGACCTTCGCCAGTCCGGTGATCCCGAAAGTGACCTGCTGACCTTCCTCGAATCCACCTATCACGCTGGTGCAACCGCTGCAGGGTGGGATTCCGGGCTGTTGGGTGGCGGCCGGCCGGAATGACACGCGACCTGGCGCCCACAACCGCTTTGTATCACGACGGCGTGTTGGAGGCGAAACGCCAGACTTCGGCAATAGCTCAATTGGTAGGTTTTGGCCCAGGACGCTCAAATATGCCTTATCTTTCAACAGGGATTGACTGACACTCTCTCCGCCGCACTGCTTCTCCGCTGTATCCAGCTGTTCGAAACGACAGCAAAGCACGAACATAACGCGACAATGGTTGTCGCGGTTACCCACCAAGGCCCGTATCGTTCAGGTATTGCCAGGGCAGCGGGTAATGATCGCCACCGATCCCCAGGATGCCAACCGAAGCCGTCCAGTGGGCGATAGCAGCATCGAGCTCGGCATTGCGCGACGCACTTGTCGCTGGTTGCGAGATCCTGAACAGACGCTCACGGGCGGCCAAAGAGCGTCCGCTACAGCCATCATCAGCCGGATGCTCGGTACGAGCCGGGGAGCCTCGGTCCGGTTTGCAGGCGCGGAGGGCCTTTTGGGGGAGGCATCGTGGCGCCTTCTGAACGAAACTTTTTAGGTTCGAAAAGCACCTTATGGTTTGAAAAATCTTGGTAACTCATTGATATCACAACAAATTCGTGCGACCTCCGAGCGCGCCATAAACCTAAGTTCCAATCTGAAATCATTAAGCTTTTTCCGGATGTCGCCCGGGAATGCCACTGTTCGCGTCCGGCCCCGGCAACGCGCTGTCGAATGGCTGGGCGTGCGGACCTACAAGGTCGCGCTGCTAACTTCTCGGCTTGGTCGATGACAGTTGGAGGCGCCGATCGAATCGCGGGGCCTCGGTGATAGCGGCCGCTTCCGGCGAGACCAGGCTAGGCCTCGACGCGTGACCTGGACGCGCGCGACCGGCCATCATGCAAAGCCATTATCAAACTGCTTGAGCAGCCAGTCGGTGAGGTCGACCTTCTCGGCCAGTACCCGTGCGTGTCGCTGCGCCATCGTCGCTTCCAATGCTGGATCAGCGACCATACCCGACACAAGCGTCACCAGTTCCTCGAACTGCTGGGGCCTGAAGCCCCAGGCCAACCGATACCGCTGTTCTAGTTCAGCGATCACGGAGCAGCGCCCGACGAAGCTATTGCAGCGGATCGCGGGGCGTCCGAGCAAAGCCGCCTCCATTGTCATCGTCTGGCTGTCGCTGATCAGTATCTTCGCGTGAGCCAGAAGGTCATGCATGGTCTCGGGCGGAGCCTTCAGGGCGTATGGCTGAAGGCGCGGAGCGATGGAGCTTTCCGCGTTGATGAAGACGCGGCCATGCGGTTCGAGCAACGCAATCAATCGAAGAACCTGAGCCTCGGAAAGCCCGCTTTCGCCGGCGTCGTGATGAGCCGTCAGCGAAACCAGCCGTATGATGAAGTATGGCTCGCGAGGCTCTATTCCCAACAGGCGGACCACGTCCTGGTCGGGCTTGAAATGGTTCGGGTGGAGGTAGGCCAGCTCATGATAGCTGTCGTGAGTTCGCACCTTTGCGGTCTTCTTGTCCCGCAAGACCGCCGGTATGACGATGCGATTTGCGAAAGGATAGGTAATCTTCGCGAACAGCGGCACGTAATCGGCGTCGTCTTCGTTCAGGACGATCGAGGGCCTGCCAATGACGCGGCCGACGTGAGCAACCGATACAGACGTGCCGACAAGGAAATCCGGTCTGTCTGGAAGCGCGGCTTTCAGAACCTGCCAGTTGTGGATCGCGAGCTCGATGGCGCTGCCGACAAGGCCCCGGCGCGGCTTCGAGGCGACGGTATAGGGCAGGCCGTAATGATCGAGCAATCCACCGATAATGCCGCGATCACGGATCGTGACCGTGATCTTGTCGCCACGCGCCTGCATGCGCTGCGCCACGTTTCGGAAAAGGTGAACGTGCGCGGGATGGCCGATATCAAAGAGAACGTGCATCGCTCTTGTGAACTTTGCTGGGATAGAGCGTTGGGATCTGAGCGATGCGTTCCAGCACCTCGGTGGGATCGAGACCGATTACGCCGCAATACCACGCGATCGATTCGAAGCGCGGGATGTTCTCCATTTCGACGAGACGAAGTGCGCTCGCTCGATCGAGCACGCCCTCTCGAATCTGGTTCGAGCGGAAAGTATCGTTCTCGCTAAAGCCCGCGACCCGCGTATAAATGTAGTTATAGAAAGCAGCCGTCCCATCTCCGATGCGCCAGGTTGAGCGCGTATCGTTGGCGGTCTCCCAGTCGTATTGATCGATCAGCGTGTCGTTTACTTCGCTCTCGACCCAGGGAATGTAGTCGAACAGTCGGAGATATTCGTGCTTGATCGAATAGTAGCTGAAAAAGGCGCCGGCGGTATCGAGAAGCGATTTGTTGATGTAGCGCGGGTTGAGCAAGAATTCCCTGCCGTAGTAGCTCGCCATCTGAAGCTGCGCGAATTGTGACGGCCGGTGTCCAAGCGTGGGCGGCACACCACAAAAGCCGGCCTTGAAATGTGTTTTCTCCAGCGGATTGGAGGCAAGCACCGTAGCTTCAAGGTGAAGCTTTTTCGCGAGGTCATTGGCGTAGTAGAAATACTGCTTGTCGCCGGCCATGAAGAGGGGGACCATTCCAAGTGACGGCCGCTTGAGCCAAGCAGAGACGTTGCGACGAATGTTTGCTCGCTTTTCGGCAATGTCAGCCGAGACGAGAATATGCTCGACCTTGAGCGCCCCGCACATCCGCGCCTGGTTCCGGCGCGCCAGGTCCGTGATCATTCCCCAGTCGTAAGTGTAGGCGATCGGTTTAAGGCCGAGCTCACGCACCGCATAGTGCAGGCCAAAGCTGCTGTCGCGTCCTCCGCTCAGCGTGATGAGGCAGTCGGCGGAGGCGCCGTTGCGGCGTGTCTTCAGCTTGTTGGCTTCGGCCTCCAGGGCAGGACGCCCCAGATAGGTCTTCGGTTGGTGGCTTTGGCAGAAGTTGCAGACGCCGCTTGCATCGAAAGCGATGAAAGGGACCGTTTCCGGCAAAATACAGCGGGTGCACCGACGCAATGCCTTGATCGGTTGCGGATCGATCTCGAAGCGCGAGAAGTTGCCAAGCCTGACTGCGGGCATCGAATTGAAGGTCGTGGCATTGCGGACTTTGCCGGGTGTGTCGTCCCGGATCTCGCGCCGCCGCGGGGCGATCGCCGGCGTCTCCTCGGTGTCGACCCCGAGATCGATCTCGTGGCTGACCAGCGTATCGAGTTTGATCAGCAATGCGCTGCCAGCCTTGATCTGTCGGATGGCGTCCGGGCGCGCAGGCCAGGCCAAGCCTGGCGTGGTCAGGAATTCCTCCAGAATGTAGCGCTCGGAGGCGAATACGATCGTGCCGTCGGCCGCGCTCGGCGCCACGTAAAGAGAGCCGTTGTTCGTTGCGAGGACCGTGCAATTGAGGTCGTCGGACACGAGCGCGGTCGAAACCGTCCCAAGCAACCTGCGGAACGTCGAGCGCATTGCGTCGGCGAGGGATTCGCCCCGATCGAGATGCTGGCGGAGCAATTGGAGCATCACTTCGGTGTCGACCTCGGCCTTCCGCTCGGCCGTGTTTATGGTTCGCCACAGGTCTTCGTCATTGACGATGATGCCGTTGTGAACGCCCAGGATGCCGCCGGCAAGAACCGGCTGGTTGTTCGCGTGCAGGTTTTGAGTGCCGTTCGTGACGAGTCTCGAATGTCCGAAGATAGCGATGGGCTCACGGGACTGGTAGAGCGTGTCCAGAGCACCCTTGAAGAAGGGAGCAAAGTCCGTCGAGGCGAGAAAATCGCGCGGACGCTGCGCACTCTTGCGAAAGGTGACGGTGGTCGGCCCAACGATGGCGAGCCCGGACGATTCCTTGCCGCGCGTTTCCGACAGGAGGAACAACCGAGAGACGGCGCGTTCCACGATCTCGCGATCAAGCGCGCCCGGGCTCGTAATCACTCCGAAAATGCCGCACATCGTAACCGCTCGCCGTCGCTCGATCTATTTCAGGTGCTTGTTCATTTCCATGTCAAGCCACATGGCAAACATGACGGATTGCCAGCCCATCAAGACAAGGAATGTCGTGAAAAGCGGTGTGTTGTCTGCCACGAATCCAATGAAGAGCCGATGCATCACAACGTAGAGTCCGACGAACATTCCGAGCGACAGCAAAACGGCGCCCGTAAAGTAGAACAGCACCAACGGATGAAAGTCGCGGATGATATATTTCTGCAGCATACGATAGGCAAACAATCGCACGAGCAACAATGACAGCCTCGGCACGAGGCGAATTGGCTTGATGCCTGATTGTTCGCCGATACCGTAGATCGGCTTGATCGGGATGTCGCGTACCCTGAAATCAGAGATATTCAGTTTCACGAGCATGTCGTTCGGCATCCCGTACCGCTTGTAGATGTCGTCCAGATTCAGCGTCTTAAGCACCTTCCGGTTGGCCACGGTGTAACCGGTCTGCGAGTCCGCCACGTGCCAATAGCCCGAAGCGATCTTGGTCAACATCGAAAGCAATCCGTTACCGATGTAGCGAACGCGCGGAATCAGGTTCCACGCCTCTCCGGTGAAGAGCCGGTTTCCCTTGGCGTAATCGGTTTCATCGGCAATGACGGGCTCAAGCAGTGCGCTTAGATCGCCAGGATCCATTTGCGCGTCGCCGGCCATAACGGCCGTCGCATCGATGTCGTGGTCGCGCGCCCAGCGATAACCGGCGGCGATCGCCCCGCCGACACCTTCATTTTTGGGCAGTCGAATCAGTATGACGCGTTCGGGCTGCGCGGCAGAATAGCGCTCGACGATCTCGGCGGTGCGGTCGCGGCTCTGGTCGTCCACGCAGACAATATGGTCGACAAACTCCGGCATGGTCTCGATGACGCGGCCGATCAGTTTCTCCTCGTTGTAACAAGGCACCACAACCGCGACAGTCTTCGATTTATACATGCGCATTTCCCGCCGCGGCGCGGCTTCGTGAGTCGTAGGCCGGTTGGGGAACCTGCTTAAGCCTCTGTTCCAGGTTGAACCACCCTGCTTGAATGCGGTATCTGCAGTTTCGTCAATAGGCTGTCCACCGGCGCGCCGGTCCGGAGATCGCGCTCGGCTCCAATTTTTCTGGCTCTCGTGTCTGAATTTGTTGCATTTTCGACTTTGGTGCCGGCGAAGGGGCAGCAGGCCAAGCCCGCGGATTCGCGTCTTCAAGCGGGTTGCGCCATATTATCTAGCAAGATCAATAAGATGCGTCCAAATCAACTTCGACGGGCAGGCGCGGATCGCACTCCATGAACGAGGAAACGCTCCGCTTCTACAACCTGCAGGCGAAAAACTACACTGCGCTCAGAGCCCGCCCCATTCAGGTTTACACCGACAGGCTCGAGCGGGAGGCTATGGCCCCGCTCGTCGCGGCGGCAACAAATATCCTCGACCTTGGCTGCGGCGAGGGACGTTTGACGCGGTGGCTTGCACAAAGCAAGCGAGATCAGGGCGGAGATTTCACCGTGCACGGTGCGGACTTCAGCCCCGAAATGATCGCCCATGCGCGGGCCCTGAATGGTGACCTCCCGGCAACTTACGGTATTGGCGATGCGATGGCGTTGCCGTTTCCAGACAACAGCTTTGATCTGATCGTATCGTGCACGGCCCCCAACAATTTTCCCGACCTGAACGCTGCCCTCGATGAAATCCGTCGAGTGCTGCGGCCGGGCGGTGCATTCTGCGCAACGATCATAAACAGCCAGGAGACAGCACGTTTCGCGCGCTATCTTTACTACTCGCCATATTATCTCGCGAAGCTTGCGCAGCGCATCGTGAAGGGGGCGTCGAGCTATCACCGCGTCTTGTTCTCTCGCGAAGAGCTCGAGCGTCTGCTGCAGGGCCGCTTCAAGATGATAGAGATATCCGGAATGCGGCTCATTCCCGATTTCGTGCCGGAATTTCCGCTGAACATCTGGCCGCCCTTGTTTCCGGTCATGTCGGGCTTCATCGACGCCACGCAGAGCATTGATCATTGGCTTGCAAAGCATCCGACATTCGGACGCCGCGCCCGTTTCCACCTTGTGATTGCACAGGCAGTGAAATGAACCCGGGACGACAGCGCCCGAAATTCGTGGTGACCGTAGACGTCGAGGACTTCTTCGAGCCGCGGCCTCCGATCGACACCTATCGGGGCCGTAACGCTGGGCGCGATTACGCGACTCCGCGCATCATGGATATCCTCGAACGACACGGCGGCCGCGGCACCTTCTTTGTCGATGTCCAGAACCGCCGGACCGTCAGCGAGGAGCTCGTTGCCGGCGTGACGCGCGAGATCGCCGAGCGGGGCCATGAAGTTGGCCTGCACACCCATCCGGCCTTTCCGGAGGGAAAGCGCGGATACGGAATGGCGCAGACGATGAAGACGCTGTCGTTCAACGAGCAGCGTCGGTTCATCTCCGAAGGGGTGGCGCTGATTGAAGCCTGGACAGGCCGACCGCCTGTCAGCCATCGCGCCGGCGGCTACGGCGCCAACTACGATACGCTCGTTGCTCTGGAGCAAAACGGCATCGAGATCGATTCGAGTGTTTTTTACGGCTATCCGCACTGCGGACTCAATCATCCCCCGCTCACCGCGAACGCCGTTGTTCGGCATGGCGATCTACTCGAAGTTCCCGTGACCGTGACGCGCTGCGATCTTGCGCTCGGACCGGCCCGCCTGCTGTCGCTGACGAAGAAGCTCGATCCGGACTGGTGCAGTCCCGGCGAGTTGCGCCGCCAGATCGAAGCCGTCTTGGCGTCCGGTCAGCAAATTATCGTGCTGTTCTTGCATTCCTATTCGTTGATAGATATCGAACGCGGGTTTCGGCCGGACGAACGCGCTTGCGCGGTCCTCGATGAATTGCTGGCCGACTGCGTCGGTCGCTTTGACGGAGAGATTACGACGCTGGAGCGTGCGGCTCGGGCCGTCGATCCAGTCCCAAGCAAGGAAGCGGTAGGCCAATCGCCACCAGTCGTTCGCTCCGATCTGCTGTTTCGCAATGTCGAACTCACCGGTTGGCTGATGCGAAAAGTGCGGCTACGGCACTTGAAGATTCTGGTCGGGCAACGGTAGCGGCTAGCCTGTTGCATACACGATAGAGTAGATGGCTACAGCGCGCTTTTTTGTAGAAGGCCTCCACGCATGATGACCGGTCAAGCTCCGGCTTCGGATCAGGATCTGCTCGAACGTGTTCGCGCAGCGTCCGATGCTCTCGGCAACTGGCTCGAGCAGAACGACTATGCCGGCAATGATCCTTATCAGCTTGACAACATTATTTCCCAGGTTGGCGGTCGACCTATCATCGGGCCGCTCATGCACTTTGCCCGCCGAACGCTCAAGCCTTACCATGCGCTGATCCCGAAACGCCTGTTCCAGGCGGCCCCGGCCATTGTCATGCCACAAGCACTCGGAGATAGCCTCGCGGGTGAAGCTCGCCAACCCGACAGCAAGGTCTCGCGTCGACGAGCGGCGAGGTTGCTGACCCTGCTTGAGGACACGCGTAGCCCGCTGGCTCGCAATGCAGCTTGGGGTTTGCCGTTCAACTGGGGAGGAACGGGGAAGCACCCGAAGCATTGGCCGACCACGATTACGTCCACCATCGTGTTGACCGGTCTCCTCGATGCCATCCATCTGCTCGACCGCGACCGGGGGCTGGCGCTGCTCGAATCCGGCATACGTTTCATGCTGGAAGAGGCTGGCATGATCGAGTTGCCCGAAGGCGCTTGTGTCTATTTTGGTCCGGGCGACACGCGTCTGATAATCAATGCCAGTGTTGCAGCCGCAGGCCTGCTGGCCCGGGCGGGACGGGTGCTTGATCGCGACGAACTCGTCGCGCTTGCCGGGCGGGCGGCCTTGTTCGCCGTGCACCATCAAAATCCGGATGGATCCTGGTTCTATGCGCCGGCGTTCCGCGATCACCCCGTCGACACGATCATCGATAGCCGGCACACGGGCTACATCATCGAAGGGCTCATCGAAGTCAACGCGACAATGGGTGACCAACGTATCGCGGATGCGATCGGGCGTGGTTGCGGTTATATGCAGGCCCAATTGATCGACGGCGACAAACCGCGTTGGAGTCCCGAGCAGACCTGGCCAATCGATTCCCACGATGTCGCGCAGAGCATCCTGACTGCGCTCGCCTACGGGGACAAAAGCCTGGCAAAGCGCCACATGGCTTTTGCCATGGATCGCTTTTATGCCGGCGATGGCAAGTTCCGTTACAAGGCGTTCGAGAACGGCAACAACAACGACGCCGTCTTCATTCGCTGGACGCAAGCACCGATGTACAAGGCGACCAGCAAATATCTGGCGAATTCTTCCGCCACGGAGCGTGGATGAAAATCCTCACCCGCTACTTGCTGCGAGCCGGACTGCCACGCGGCGCCTCGCTTGCCGGGGACCTCTCTTGCGCCTCGAACTCGATTGAGAGGCACGGAGCCTGATGGGTCTGCTTACTCGCAAGCGGTTGCTTTGGGGCGCGGCCTTCATTGTTGGTGCTGCGGCGCTGTTCTATTTGGTCGATCGCATCGATTGGCACACTCTTCGGTCGATCTCGATTCAGACGTTACTCGTACTCTGCCTTTCGTCGATCGTTATGATTGCGCTGCATGCGGCGGGCGCGGCGACGTTGTTGGCGGGAATGCGGTATCCAGCCAGCCTGATGGATGTCATGATGGCCATGCTGGCAGCGGGCACGGTGAGCCTGGCCGGCGATCCGAAGCTCGGCGTGCCGGCGCGCCTGGCGTTCTACAAGATGCTGGCGGATATCCCGGTGAGTGTCGGCGCGGCTCAAACGACGATCGAAAGCCTTCTTTGGCTGTTCTTGATGGGAGCGGTCCTGGTCATTCCGGGCGAATTGGCAGGTGATCGCGCACTGCCGCTTTCGCTCGCGGCCGCGGGATTGCTGATCGCTGGCCTCGCAGCGGTGGGACTTGGTCCGGCGGTGTTGGACAAGATGTGGGTACTCGGCCCGTTGTTTCGGGCCTCCGGGCCGATCCGTCGGTTCGTCTTCGATCTGCGAAACGCAATGTTCGGGATCAAGCCGTTTGCGCTGGCTGTCGCGACGTTGTGGCTTGCGACAACCTATGTGGTCGACGTCGCTTCGATTTGGTATCTCGGCCGGGCCTTGGGTGCTGATCTTCCCCTTGTGGCCATCGGGCACGCGATCGTTATTTCTTATCTGGCCGGGGCAGTTTCCCTGCTGCCATTGGGACTGGGGGTGCGTGACGTCACGTTCGTGCTGCTGTTGCAGCAGGCCGGAGCTTCGGCGGAGACGGCTGCAGCGCTTGCTCTGATTCACCGCACCGTGCGCACGGTTCTTCCGCTGCTGATTGGTTTCGCCGTCTCCGGACTGATCGCAACACGTTCACGGTCGTAGGGCAACTGCTTGACGCGCCGCGACCGCCCCAAGATTAGGTAGCGGCCCGTGCGCGGGGCGACTACAACATCGTCGAGTTCCGGCTTCGCCGATAGGGCACGCTTTGCACCACGAACAGAATGCCGGGCACCGTAATTGCGCGATGGGCCGAACGACAAAGGGACAATGGCTTGAGCACTCTGTTTCTGATCGGCCAGCTCGTTCTAGCCTCGGGCTTGGCGAGACTTTTCTACGTCTTTGACAGCGTCCTCCCGATTCCTCCCTTTGGGCGTATTGCCTTCGGAGTGGCAACGACCAGCTTTGTCACAGCATGTCTACTGTTGCTGCTCACGCTTGTTGCACCTGGGCTGGCCCTTGGAGGGCACGCCAGCGCGCCATTCATCGTTGGATTGGCGTTGCTTGTAGCGCCCTGGAAAGGACCGACGCCTCGCGGTCCCAAGAGCCCCCACGCCCTGCGCGATCCAGTCGTTCTGGCTTCGATCGTAGCCACATTGATGGTGGCCTGCATTATCGTGCCGCGGCTCTGGTTCTATGCCGGCCAGGTGACCGGCAATTCCGACGCAATGCAGTACCTTGCGGAAGCGCGGCAACTTCTTTCGCAGCGTAGCTTCTTCGATGCCTCCGGGATCGGAGGCCTTTCCGACGGCACTCTGCGCGGCGACCCCCATGGCCTGCTCTGGCCTGCCTACAATGCGTCGGCCCTGCTTTGGTCCGGTCTCGGCGGGGCCGGTTTGAGCGACGAAATGGTGCCGCGCGTTGCATTCCAGCTGACGATCATCACCTATGTTGCGGCGGGCGTGACTCTCGCCAGCGCGGCGCGGGTGCGTGGCCTCGCGATCCTTCTGCCGCTTTTGATTCTGGCGGTCCCTCTCATCCACAGCGGATCAATCGACGGCGGCCGCGACGTATTCCGACTAACGGCGCTCCTACTGCTTTGCACGTTTCTTGTGGCGCAGTGGCAAGTCAGTTCGCGTCACCCGAGCGTCGGAGCTGCGCTTTTGGGCGTCGTGCTCGGCGGTTGGGCGATGCAGGGCCATGCACTATCCATTGTCCTTGTGCCACTGATTGTCGCGCCCTGGACGCTTCTGAGCGTTTCATTCGGGCAGTCCCCGATGCGCATTGCGCTGCTGACTGCCGCAGTGGCTGCAGGCTATTGCCTGGGCGGCCTTCACGTCGCAATGGCCTATTACAAGAGCGGCTCCCTGACCGGCGACAACGTTGACGCAGCCCGGGTCGCCGCCGGTACGCTTTATGCGCACAGCATCGAAGCGCGAGATACGGCACGCATCGGAGAAGGTGCCGTCCTGTCTAGCCGGCTCCTCATCAGTTTTGCCAGGGACGGTGGATGGCCGAGCGCAGCGGCGCTTGTCGTCCTGTTCGCGACGATAGCCTGGTACGCCGTGCAGCGGGTTTCGTCCCGAGATCGCTCTACACTCCAGTCAATCGACTGGCGGATCGGAGCCATGTTTGGGGCGTGGTTTCTCAGCGAGATGCTTCTGCTGTTGGGCGCCTTCGACGTCGGATACTACAATTTGTCGAGTTGGACAGTGTTGAATGCACGCTACGCGATGCAGTTTTACATGTTCGCGGCTCTGTTCGTCGCGTGGGGAATAGCGGTTGCTCCGGTTGCGCTGACCGCCACGTCAACGAGCGTCGAGCGCCGCGAAACCTGGACCCGAGCTGCATTGTCGTTGGCGATTCTCGGTGTGGCTGTTGCCACGACCTGCATTCTCGTCAAGCGATGGACGTACTATTCAACGAGCGGCTATCAACGGGTTGCCAAGCAGTTGAACGCTTTGACGGCGAACCTGCCACCAACGTGTCGGGTATTGGCCGAGGATACCGGCATCAATTTTCTCGCTCAGCGGCAGGTTCTGCAACTCTACAGCAAATACATGCGTGACCTTCTCGTCGAGCGCGACAAGGAAAAGCTGCTGCATGAACTGGACAAGCGCGATATCTGCACTGTTGTTCTCTATGACGGGTTGTACGTCGATATGGCCGGGCCTGCTGCGCCGCTTCTTGAGGCGCTGGCCTCGCCGAATTTCAAGATGTATGGCGTAGAGCCATGGCGCATCTACGTGCGGGCGGCGCCGTAGCTGCAGCGACTTTGGCAATGCGAGCGATCGCGCGGCCGCAAGCCTGCCCCACCCGGAGCGCCCGATGATCTTTGCCAGCTACGCCTACCGTGTCGTCTCCAACTTCATGTTTCTGGGGCTGGTCTATTTCACGCTGAACCTTCTGGAGAAGTACGAGCAGCGCGACGGTCGCGATCCTGATCGTGGTCTATGCGGCGATGCACGCCTTTTCCGGCCTGCGCTCGTTCTATTTCTTCCAGCGCATCGAGCGCCTGGAGGGTGAGACGAGGCGGCTCGCCGCGGCGGCCGGCGAGGGGCCCAATGCTGTCGCCTCGCGCAGGCAGATCGTCGCCGATGTCACTGTGCTCAGCCATGCCGGCGAGATCAAACCTATATCGACATCTTCTTCCTGGCGCTGGTGATTCTGCTCTGCGTCGCCAAGATCGTGGCCAGCTAGTGTCCCGAGTCACAAGTTCGCAATCATAGATTCGCAGTAGATTCGCGTCGCTGTGCCAAGGATGGAGGCAAACGGCGACGGAGTCTCCAATGGCTGTCCAGCAACTTGCCCCCCTGATATTGAGCGATGATGAGTGGGCCGAACTGACGTCGCTGACGATGCGGCGGAAGACGGCGCAGGCGCTGGCTCTGAGAGCCCGGATCGTGCTGGCCTGTGCGGAAGGTGGTCAGAACACGGAAGTGGCGGCCAAGCTTGGGCTGGACCGACAGACCGTAGGCAAATGGCGGCGGCGTTTTATGGAGCAGCGTGTGGCCGGGCTGCACGACGAGCCGCGTTCCGGCGCGCCGCGCACGATTGACGACGCCCGCATCGAAGCCGTGATCGTGAGGACGTTGGAGAGTTGCCCTGAGAACGCCACTCATTGGAGCTCCCGCGACATGGCGAAGACCAGCGGCCTATCGGTGTCGACGGTACAACGCATCTGGCGGGCCTTCGGGCTCCAGCCGCACCGGATGGAGACGTTCAAGCTCTCGACCGATCCGAACTTTGTGGCCAAAGTGCGCGATGTCGTGGGCCTCTACGTCTCACCGCCGGAGCACGCCATCGTTCTGTGTGTGGATGAGAAATCCCAAATCCAGGCGCTGGACCGCAGCCAGCCGATGTTGCCGATGCGTCCCGGCCAGGCGGCCCGAAGGAGCCACGACTACAAAAGGCTTGGCACCACATCGCTGTTCGCTGCCCTCGATATTGCGACCGGACGGGTCATTGGCAAGTGCTACGGGCGCCACCGCACCGCCGAGTTCCGCAAGTTCCTCGACGAGATCGAGGCTGCCGTACCGCGCGACCTCGACGTTCATCTCGTCATGGACAATTACGTCACGCACAAGACCCCAATGATCCGGAGATGGTTGGCCAAACGGCCGCGTTGGCACGTGCACCTGACCCCGACCAGTTCGTCATGGCTCAACCAAGTCGAGCGCTTCTTCGCGCTCCTCACCGATAAGAAGATCAGGCGCGGCGTCTATCGCAGCGTAACCGCCCTCAGGGCGGACATCGCCACGTTCATCGAACGACACAACGCCGATCCCAAACCGTTCCGATGGACCAAATCCGCCGATAACATCCTTGCTTCCATCGAGCGCTTCTGCCGCTACAATGCCCCGCCAAAACACGACGCGATGTTGCGAACTTCTGGTTCAGGACACTAGATCCCGTCAATCAGGCACGCGCCTGCCAGCCGACGCCTCGGCGCGCGGCGTGCGCTTCTTCACATTGTTGGCGACGTGGACTGAAGCATTGTCGGCAGCGGGCGGCGCGACATGCAAGGGTGCGCCGTGGGCTCTGCCGTGCGCCGCGCCAGGCGCCTGATGCGCAGCCTGCTTCGGATGCCTGGCCTGGCGCGCGGAGAACGCCTGCGCGCGCGATACGCCAACGCCAACGGTCGCGCGCCGCGCGAGGCGGCGATCGGCCGCCGATCGGGCTGCGAGCAGGGTCAGGTCGAGTGCTTCGGGAACGCGGAACACGTCGGACGCCGGGATAGGCAATGTCGAGACCGATGCGAAGCGCGCAAGCTGCGGCTGCGGCCACAGCGTGCGGACGGGCATCGCGACCCGGGTGCGCTGTGCGTGGTCGAGGATGTCGGCATCGCGCCAATCCATGTCGGCAAGCACCGGGGCAGGCAGCGTCCGCGTCGCGGTGAAGACGAAGTTCGGAATCCTGGGCCAGCGCGTGGTCGCCACCGTCTCGGTCGGCGGATGCAGGTACCATTGCTGCGGCTGGGTCGGCGTCGCCGGGCGATCGGGCGTTGCGGGCACGACATGAACGATCCGGTAGCCGCGCTCCTTCAACGTGTTGAGGATGCGCGGCAGCGCCGCAACGGTGCGCGGCTGGATGTCGTGCAGCAGCAGGATGCCCTTGCGCTTGGCTTCGATCCGCTGGATCGCCAGGTCATAGACCCGTTGCGGCGAGATGTGGCGCCAGTCGTCCGCCGGGAAGTCGGCGCTCCAGACCTGGATGCCCTGTGACGCCAGATAGGCCTCCGGGATCTCGGCGCGCATCAGGCCGGGAATCCGAAAGAACGGCGCGAGCTTGCTCTTGTCGCCATTGAGCGCGGCGAGCGTCGAGGCGATGCCGTCGTCGACCTCCTGCCGCACCTTCTCGAGCGGCATCTTGTTCATCGTCAGCGGATGGTTCTGGCTGTGCGTGCCGACGGTATGTCCGGCCGCGATCAGCTTGCGCACGCCCTCTGGATTGAACCGGGCCTGAGAGCCGATGGTGAAGAAGGTCGCCTTGACGCACTGGCTGGCAAGAATGGCCAGCACCTGGTTGCTGTATTTCGGCAGCGGCCCGTCGTCGAAGGTCAGTACCACTTCGTGATCGGCGAGCGGCAAGGTCTCCGGATACTGCATGGTGCCGATCCGGGGATGCTCCTTGGGATCGACGACGAGGGTCCGAGAGGTGCCGAGTGCGTTGGGGTTAGGGCAGTCTGCGGCGAGGGCGGCGGACGGCGTCATCAAGCCGCAGCCCAGCAGCGCCGCGCGGACCACGGTCCGCGACCGCTTCCGGATCATCACCAGGACGTTTGCAATCATCGAATCTCGGCCGCATTCCAAACGCACTGACGAATCCTTAGGTGCGGCGCGATGAATGCCGCCTTAACGGTCTGTAATCCACCTTGGGTCCCGGGTTCAATGTGTCCGGTCGGACACGGTTTTCATCGCCGGCGGGACGATGTGGACGACGTGGTAATTATGCTCCTGCAGGTACCTCAAGAAGGCGGGCAGCATCTCGGCTGTCCGCATTTGCGGGTCATGCAGCAGGATAATTCCCTTGCGGTGGCCTTCGAGCCGCCCGGTGAGCAGCTTGAGTTCCTCCTCGGGGGTCATCTTGTTCCAATCGCTGGCCCAGAAATCGGCTCCGAACACCGCGATACCGCGCTTTTCCAGGCGATCGAGCAGCGCGGGCGTCGACTCGAAATAGGGGAACCGGAAGAACGGCGTGCTCGGGACCGTGCTTGCGGTGCCGCGCAGGGCCGTCTGGACCGCTTCGATTCCCCGGTTGATGTTCGCCTCGGCCTGATCCGTCGGCATCTTGTTGAGATGCGGATGGTCCCAGCTGTGATAGCCGATGGAGTGGCCGAGGCGCGCGATCTTGCGGACCATATCGGGATGATCGGCCGCGTTGCGGCCTACCATGAAGAAGGTTGCCTGCACGCATTCGGCGGCCAGCGCCGTCAGCACCTTGTCGGTGACCCCCGGCGTCGGTCCGTCGTCGAAGGTCAGCACGACCTCGCCATCCCTGAGCGGCAGGGTTTGCGGAAAGCTCTTCAGCCCAACGCGCGGATAGGTCGCAGGGTCGACCTCGAGCACACGTGAGGTGCCGAGCGCGTCCTTGCGCTGGCATTCGGCGGCGTGCGCCGAGCCGCACAGTGCAACAGGCGCGAGCGCCACCAGCGCCGCGAAAGCCCTCCGGAGCGGTCGCGGTGCGCTCGACATCTTTCTCATTGCACTGGGCCCCACCGATTAGGTAATCCGTTCCGCACTCATCCAACCAGTTTTTCCCCTCCTGTCAAACCGGCGAAACACGGCATGGCCGAGAATTTCGACGCTGCCGAACCCGCCGAGGCCGACCCGCTGGCCCGGATGCCGATGCGGGACGAGGAGGGCGAGCTCCGCGGCGAATTCGTCGCGGCGATCACCCGGGCCATCCACGCCGCCGACCGGCCGCTGCTGTGCGAGGTGGTGGCGGAACTGCACGAGGCCGATCTCGGCGACCTGATCGCGGCGCTGGAGCCGGACGACCGCGTCACCCTGGTCGAGCTCGCCGGCACCGATTTCGACTTCTCGGCGCTCAACGAGGTCGACGAGACGGTCCGCGAGGAGATCCTCGAGGAACTCAAGCCGGAGACGGTTGCCGAGGGCGTCCGGGAGCTGGAATCCGACGACGCCGTCGAGCTGCTGGAGAGCCTCGACGAGGAGGACCAGGAAGAGATCCTGGAGAAGCTGCCGGCGGCCGAGCGCGAGGACATCGAGCGCAGCCTGCTGTACCCGGAGAATTCCGCCGGCCGGCGGATGCAGACCGAGTTCATCGCGGTGCCGCCGGACTGGAATGTCGGGCAGGCGATCGACTACATGCGCGACACGCCGGACCTGCCGGATCGCTTCTACGAAATCTATGTGGTCGATGCCGACAAGCACCTGCTCGGCGCCGTGCCGCTCGACGTGCTGCTGCGTACGCGCCGCCCGATCGCGATCAAGGACCTGATCGACGAGGACCGTCGCCGGGTTTCCGCGCTGGAGGACCAGGAAGAGGTCGCGCGGATGTTCGGCAAGTACAATCTGGTCGCAGCTCCCGTGGTCGACACCATCGACCGGCTGGTCGGCGTGATCACCATCGACGACGTCGTCGATGTGATCGAGGAGGAGGCCGACGAGGACTTGAAGGCGCTCGGCGGCGTCACCAGCGACGAAGAGCTGTCCGACACGGTGTGGACCATCGCCCGCGGCCGCTTCAACTGGCTCTTGGTCAATCTCGCCACCGCGTTCCTGGCCTCGTCGGTGCTCGGCCTGTTTGAGGGCCAGCTCGAGAAGATGGTGGCGCTCGCGGTGCTGGCGCCGATCGTGGCGAGCCAAGGCGGCAATGCCGCGACCCAGACCATGACGGTCGCGGTGCGCGCGCTCGCCACCCGCGAGCTCGGCTCCTACAACGCAATGCGCGTGGTGCTGCGCGAGACCATGGTCGGGCTCGTCAACGGCATCGCCTTTGCCGTCATCACCGGCGTCGCCGCGGTGGCCTGGTTCAAGATCCCCGGCCTCGGCATCGTGATCGGGCTTGCGATCATCTGCAATCTGGTGGCCGGCGCGCTCGGCGGCATCCTGATCCCGATGGTGCTGGAACGGGTGCGGGCCGATCCCGCGGTCGCCTCCGGCACTTTCGTCACGACCGTCACCGACGTGGTCGGCTTCTTCTCGTTCCTCGGCATCGCCACGCTGTGGTTCGGCCTCAAGTAACGCGCGCGCGGGCAGGGCGGCGCGTGGTTCGGGCGCGAGCCGCGCCGGGCCGCTTATCGTTAATCCGAACTTAACGCGCTTCATCGATGATGCCGCTATCTCCAAGGGGCCATCACGGGGGCCATCATGCAGCGGTTGCGGCTCAAGGCGGACGGACGGATCGTCGAATTGCGCGACGGGCAGGAAATCCCGCTCGTGCCCGCACATCCCGATCAGGCGGCGATGCAGCCTGCCGCCGCGCAGCCGGCCGTGCGCGATCTGCGCCGCCGGGCCCAGCTCACCCAACTCGAATTCGCCGCCAAGCTCGGCGTGCCCGTGGAAACCATCCGCAACTGGGAGCAGGGCAAGCGCGCGCCGCGCGGACCTGCCCGCGCGCTGCTCGCCGTGATCGCCCATTCGCCGGAGACGGTGTTCGCCGCGTTGTCGAGCGAGCCGACGGCGGCTTGAGCGGGTAGGGCGTACTTCGCCATCATTGCTGCAATCTCGGTGTCGTCCCTGCGAAAGCAGGGACCCATACTCTGCGGCCCGTGTTGTGAACGGGACTCGCCGTTCGACCGTCCCGCAACAATGGCGATCTGTGGTTATGGGTCCCTGCTTTCGCAGGGACGACAGTGAGTTTGTTGCGCGCGTTGTGAGTCAAACTTCCGCATTCTCGCGACATGAATTGTCCGAGCTTTGGATTTCGTTTCGCCCTCTCTTGAGCAGAGGGCGCAGGGAAAGCCGGGTGCCGATCGCACCCATGGGCCCCGTGCAAAAGGTAGAAAGCACGGGGGGTAGGACCACAGGTGTAACCGGAAACAACCCGGCTTTCCCTGCGCGATGGGTTACGGCTTATACGTGCTCTCCCCGGCGAGACTGGGCTTTTTTGTCACCGTCTTCGCAACGACGCATTCACGTCCTGCGAAGAGACACCTGCCGCTAGGGCGTCAGGCCTGCACGATTTCGCCGTCCGCGTCATGCGCACTCGTCAGTTGCGCTTGCCGCGTCCACCGCATCTCACCGCAACGCTCGTGACGATGCGCAGCGCCCCTCTTGTCGGGTGAGACGGGTGCATCTATACACTGAGTTGTTCTTCTGATAAAGCGAAATATTTTTGCGGGGGGTGATTGACAGGTTTTGCTGAGTTGCCCGTCGGGGCCGATTGTCGCACGCAGTGGTGCTGCGTCGGCCGCATCAGCCCCTCATCGCGCCGCTACAACTTCGCCGTCTTCCTTCACAAACCGTCCAACCGGTGAGTCCAGAAGATCGATGACGGCCTCCGATGGCCGGCACAATTGCACGCCTTTCGGCGTCACCACGATCGGCCGGTTGATGAGAATGGGATGTGCCAGCATGAAATCGAGCAACTCCTCGTCCGTCCATTTCGGCTGGTCCAGGCCGAGCTCCTTGTAAGGCGTTCCCTTCTCGCGCAGCAGGGAGCGCACGGGCATTCCCATCGCGGTAATCAGCTCCTTGAGTGTCTCGCGCGACGGCGGCGCCTTGAGATATTCGATGACGACAGGCTCAGTGCCGCTTTGCCGGATCATCGCCAGCGTGTTGCGCGAGGTGCCGCAATCCGGGTTATGATAGATCGTGACGGTCATTGACGCGCCTCCATTGCTGACGCCGGTGCCGAGACGCCAGTTCCGGATTCATACCAGCCTCTCGTTGCCTTCACGATGCGAACCACCGAGAGCATCACGGGGACCTCGACGAGAACGCCCACGACCGTCGCCAGCGCGGCTCCGGAATCAAGGCCGAACAGACTGATGGCAGCGGCCACCGCGAGTTCAAAGAAGTTGCTGGCGCCGATCAGGGCCGCAGGAGCAGCCACGCACCAGGCGACGCCGAAACGCCGGCTCAGCCAATAGGCCAGCCCCGCATTGAGGTAGACCTGGATCAGGATCGGCACCGCCAGAATTGCGATGACGGTCGGCTGCCTGATGATCTGCTCGCCTTGAAATCCGAACAGCAAAACGAGGGTCGCAAGCAACGCGACGAGCGAGATCGGCTGCAGCAGGCGCATCGTGCGGTCGAATGCTCCGCCGCCGCTGCGCAGTAGCACGCCCCGCCAGACCTGAGCGATCACGACGGGCACCACGATGTACAGGACGACCGAAAGCAGCAACGTACCCCAGGGAACGGTGATCGATGCCACGCCCAACAGAAGGCCTACCAGCGGCGCGAACAGGAACACCATGATCGTATCATTCAGCGCGACCTGGCTAAGCGTGTAGTGAGGCTCGCCCTCGCAGAGGTTGGACCATACGAACACCATCGCGGTGCAGGGCGCAGCCGCGAGCAGGATCAGGCCTGCGATGTAGGAGGAAATTTGTCCGGGCGGGAGCAGGGGCGCAAAGACGTGGCCGATGAAGAACGATCCCAGCAGCGCCATCGAGAACGGCTTGACGGCCCAGTTGATAAACAGCGTGACGCCGACTCCCCGCCAATGCTCGCGAACCCGGCCCAGCGAACCGAAGTCGATCTTGAGCAACATCGGCACGATCATCAGCCAGATGAGCATCGCGACCGGCAGGTTGACCTTGGCGATCTCGGCGGAAGCGACCGCGCCGAAGAAGCCGGGCATGATGTGCCCAAGTGCGACGCCGGCCACGATGCAGAGCGCTACCCAAAGGGTGAGGTATTTTTCAAAGATGTTCATTGTTTCATGCCACGTCGTTTCGTGAGGACGTCGCGCCCTCGGAACGCCCGATCTCGCGCAGCTTGGTGCCCAGCGAGAGCTTGTCGATGCTACGCAGTGGAAGGTTGATGAAGACGCCGATCCGGTTCTTCAGGTATCGGAACGCAGTCATGAAGGCCGCCTGTTTTTCCAGCTCGGTGCCGGTGGCCTCGGCAGGGTCTTCGATGCCCCAATGGGCAGTCATCGGCTGACCCGGCCAGACCGGGCAGGCCTCGCCGGCGGCGTTGTCACAGACGGTAAAGACGAAATCCATCACCAGCGCATCAGGAGCGGCGAATTCCAGCCAGCTCTTCGAGCGCATGTCATCAACCGGGTAGTTCAGGCTCTCGAGCGTGTGCAGCGCCAACGGGTGCACCGCGCCCTTCGGAGAGCTCCCGGCAGAAAAGGTTCTGAAGCGGCCGGCTCCATCTTTTCGCAGGATCGATTCTGCGAGGATCGAACGCGCGGAATTACCGGTGCAGAGGAACAGCACGTTGTACGGATGGTCAGGCACGGCTTCGCTCCTTTCGCGGCGGAGGGCAACACGGTTGCAAGCTCTCGACGACCGGCGCGCAGACCTCGGGCCGGCCGTCGCAGCAATCACGAAGCAGGAACACCGCGACGTTGCGAAATTCTTCCAGGTTGGCGCGATAGACGATTGATCGGCTCCGCCTCTGAGAGCTGACGAGGCGGGCCCGGGTGAGGATCGACAAATGCGCCGACAAGGTGTTCTGGGGCACTTCCAGGAGACGGGCGAGATCGCCCGCGGCCAATCCCTCGGGTTCGTGTTTGACGAGCGCCCGGAATGCTTCCAGACGGGTCGACTGCGAAAGGGCTGCGAGGGCCAGAACGGCTACTTCAGTTTCCATATATCCAGATTTATGGAAGTGTTGCCGGGAGTCAACCGGATTTTGCGTTCGGTGCGACCGACGCATCCGAATATTTCGAACATTCTAGAAATATCGATTGACGGCGGTGGGGATGTGGATGCATGATGTGATCATGAAGATCGATGATGCAGCAGCGCGCCTTGAGGCCTTGGGCAATCCAACGAGGCTCAAGATCTATCGAGCGCTCGTCCGTGCGGGCCATGCAGGCATGCCCGTCGGTCGCCTGCAGGAACGGCTCAAGATTCCTGCGTCCACGCTGTCGCACCACGTGAAGGGGCTGGTTTCGGTAGGCCTTGTCTCCCAGAAGCGCGAAGGCACGACGCTGGTTTGTCACGCGGAGTACGATGCGATGCAGGCGCTGGTGAATTTCCTCGTCGCCGAATGCTGCATCGAGGAGTCCGGCTGCGGCGCGGCGCAATCAGCCGCCTGATTTTTTGGAGCTCGAATTGCCCGAGACCGGCGTTTGTACACGTGGAGGCGTCGAGGGCGGAGGCGCTGCGAGCGGCTGCTGCGGGGGCCCGGCCCCAGCTGGAGCCGACGCCTGCTGCGCGGACGACGCATCTGCCAAAGCGGCAGGTCGCGCCGGTTGTGGCTGCTCCTGATGGGCCGCAGTCGACTCACGATCATTGCGGCGCTCGGTACGGCCCAGACCCTTGCCTGGGGTTCGAGTTACTATCTGCCCGCGATACTCGCCGATCCGATCGCGCACGATCTCGGAATTTCCAGCAATTGGTTCTTTGCGGCATTTTCCGCATCGTTGGTGATCTCTGGGCTGCTTGGTCCGCGCGTCGGCCGGCAGATCGATCGCGTCGGCGGGCGGCAGGTGCTCTGCGCCTCGAACGTCGTCCTCGCTGCGGGGCTCGCCTTGCTCGGTGCCTCCGGATCGGTGTGGACGATGTCGGCGGCGTGGCTGCTGCTCGGCATCGGCATGGGGCTCGGACTCTACGACGCTGCGTTCGGCACGCTCGGACGCATCTATGGCAACGATGCGCGGGCCTCGATCACGGGCATCACGCTGATCGCGGGATTCGCCAGCACGGTCGGCTGGCCGCTGAGTTCGCTGGGCCTCGCCACGATCGGCTGGCGCGAGACCTGCTATGCCTGGGCGATTGCCCATCTCGTTATCGGACTGCCACTCAATCTACTGCTGCCACGCACCGAACGGGCGGCTTCATCCCAAGCTTTGCATGTGAAGCCCCATATCCGGATTGATCGGACCATGGTGGTGCTTTCATTCGCCTTCGCCGCCGCCTGGACGGTGACGTCCGCGATGGCGGCACATCTGCCGCGGATCGTGGAAGCCTTCGGGGCGACGCCGGCACAGGCCGTGTTCGCGGGCATGATGATCGGTCCGGCGCAGGTCGCCGCGCGTATTCTCGAGGCGGGCTTTCTCAGTCGCTTCCATCCGCTGCTCTCGACACGGCTTGCCTGCCTTACCCATCCGATCGGGGCGTGCGTCATCGGCATCTTCGGAGGCGGTGCTGCGGCCGCTTTTGCTCTTCTGCACGGTGCCGGCAACGGCATCCTGACGATCGCGCGGGGAACGCTGCCGCTCGCGATCTTCGGATCGGAGAACTATGCCTATCGGCTCGGATTGATCGGGGCGCCGTCGCGTATATGCCAGGCGGTCGCGCCGCTGGCGTTCGGACTGCTGATCGAACCGATGGGACGAGCGGTGGTCGTGGTGTCGGCGGGGCTCAGCCTGTCGGCGCTGATCGCCCTGGCCATGCTGCCGCGAACCAAATCCGCGCCTTCGTCGGCGCCTGCAGAATAATCCACATCGACTCTGGCGTGGCTACGACAACCGCCGTGTCCCCCTCGCGGTAGCATCACGACCCTTCATCCGCCGGACAGTGTCGATGAACGCCTTGATGATCGGGGAATGACCGCGGCCGCTGTGATGCGCGATGCTGTACTGGGTCTTGATGGTGCGGTCGCTGATCTCCAGCGCGCGCAGATTGGGATGCGGCACGAATTCGAAGTCGGCGACGACGCTGATGCCGAGGCCGCGCTCGACCGCCTTCCACACGCCCTCGCGGCTCTCGATCTCGAACACCGGTTCGATCCTGATGCCCTCGGCCTGCATCGTCGCCTCGAACGCGCGCCGCGTGGTCGAGCCGCGCTCGCGCAGCACGATCGGCTGGTCGGCCAGCTCGCGCAGCCTCACCGACTTGCGCTTGAACCAGGGATGGTCGCGGTTGACGAACACGATCACGCGGTGGGTGCGGTAGGGGATCATGGTGACGCGCGGATCTTCCGGGACCTCCGCCAGGATCGCCACATCCGCTTCGAAGTCGACGATGTGGCGGAAGGTGCGTTCGGAATTGCCGAGCAGGGTCGAGATCTGCACCTCCGGATGATCGCGCTTGAACGCCGCGATGATTTCGGTGGCATGGAACGGCCCGACGGTCGCGACCCGCAGGTGTCCCTTGGTGGCCTTGCCGTGCGCGGCCAACAGGTCGTGCGCCTCGTCGCAGAACGTCATGATGCCGCGGGTGATCTCGAACAGCGCGGCGCCGGCCTCGGTGAGCTCGGTGTGGCGCGGCTTGCGGATCAAGAGCTCGACGCCGTAGCTCTCCTCCAGCTCCTTGACCTGAATGGTCAGCGTCGGCTGACCGACATTGAGCACACGCGAGGCCGCGGTGAAGCCGCCATGGGTGGCGACCGCATGGAAGGCGCGCAGCTGGCTGAACACTATTGACATAATCAATAGAACGCATCCGTAGAATGAATTTGTCAATAGCAGCCGGCGCCGTACCTTCGCGCCAAACGGAGGACGCGCGGATGGACTGGACTTATTCCAACCCGGTGAGGATCGAATTCGGCGCCGACAGCTTCGACAAGCTGCCGGGACTGATCGGCAAGCGCGCCCATGCGCTCGTGACCTATGGCGAGCCGGTCTTCGACGAGCTCGAGCGGCGGCTGCGCGCCGCGGCGGGACCGTCGGTCCTGACCATCCGCGACGTCGCTCCCAATCCGGACTACCGCCTGCTCACCGAGCAAACCGCGCGTTTTGCCGGGCTCGCGAGGCAGCCCGAGGTGATCGTCGCGCTTGGCGGCGGCTCGGTGATCGACTCCGCAAAGGTGTTCGCGGCCGCCGGCGGCGACTTCGCGACGGTCAAGACCTATCTGGAGACGCAGCAGGGCGCCGAGCGCCTCGCGGCGATCCCGATCATCGCGGTGCCGACCACCGCGGGCACCGGCAGCGAGGTGACCTGCTGGGGCACGGTGTGGGATGAGGCCAACGGCAAGAAATACTCGCTGGCGCGTCCGTCGCTCTATCCGACCCATGCGGTGATCGATCCGCGCCTGATGCTCGGCAAGCCGCAGCTGCTCACCATCAGCACCGGGCTCGACGCGCTGTCGCATGCGCTGGAGAGCATCTGGAACGTCAACAACAACCCGGTGTCGGCCAACCACGCGGTGGCAGCGGCACGCAGCATCCTCGACGTGCTGCCGAAGCTCGCCAATGACCTCGGCAATCTCGAGCTGCGCAGCCGCATGGCGCAGGCGGCGCTGTTCGCCGGCCTGGCGTTCTCCAACACCAAGACCGCGATCGCGCATTCGCTGTCCTATCCGATCACGCTGCGGCACGGCGTGCAGCACGGCATTGCCTGCTCGTTCTCGCTGCCGATGGTGCTGCGTAGCGTACGCGGAGCGGGCGGGCTCTGCGAGGACAGCTTGAAGCAGATCTTCGGCGCCGACCTGGCGCGGGCGGCCGACGATCTCGAGGACTTCATGGCGCGGCTCGGCATCTCCTGCAATCCGGCCGCCTACAGGATCGAGCGCGCGGAATGGCATGCGCTGATCGCGGACTCGCTCGAAGGCGAGCGCGGCCGCAACTTCTTAGGGTCGAAGGAACGGCTGATCGAGGCAGCGCAGACGCTGCGGATGCCGAGCGCGGTGAACGCGTGACGACGGCGCAGTGACAGGGAGAGGCATCATGCAAGACAATCGCAAGACAATCACCGTCAACGGGCGCCGTTACGACGCGCCGACGCGGCCAACCGTCGTGATCTGCCTCGACGGTTCGGAGCCCGGCTATATCGAGCAGGCGATCGAGGCCGGCGTCGCGCCGACCTTCGCGCGCTTCATGAAGGACGGCGCGCATGTTCATGCCGCCAGCGTAATCCCGAGCTTTACCAATCCGAACAACCTCTCGATCATCACCGGGCGCCCGCCCGCGGTGCACGGCATCGCCGGCAACTACTTCTATGACACGGCGAACAACGCCGAAGTCATGATGAACGATCCGAAATTCCTGCGCGCACCGACCATCCTCGCCGGTGTCCATGACGCCGGCTACAAGGTCGCCGCTGTTACCGCCAAGGACAAGCTGCGCACCCTGCTTGCGTACGGTCTGGACTATTCGAGCGGCCGCGCCATCGCGTTCTCGTCCGAGAAGGCCGACCAGGCCACCAAGGCCGCTAACGGCATCGATGATGTGCTCGACTTCGTCGGCCTGCCGCTGCCCGAGGTCTATTCGGCGGATCTGTCGCGCTTCGTGTTCGCGGCCGGCGTCAAGCTGGTCGAGCGCTACCGTCCCGATTTGATGTACCTGTCGACCACCGACTACATCCAGCACAAGGTCGGGCTCGGCACCAAGGTTGCCAACGACTTCTACGCGATGATCGACGGCTATCTTGCGAAGCTCGATGCGCTCGGCTGCAACATCGTGGCGACCGCCGACCATGGCATGAACGACAAGTTCTTGCCCGACGGCAGGCCCGACGTGATCTACCTCCAGGACGTCATGGACGACTGGACGGGTGCGGGCGCCGCACGCGTGATCCTGCCGATCACCGATCCCTATGTCGCCCATCACGGTTCGCTCGGCTCGTTCGCGACCATCTACACGCCGGAGGGCGCCGACGTCGACACGCTGCTGTCGCGGCTGCGCGCGACCGGAGGCATCGAGGTCGCGCTGACACGCAACGAGGCCTGCGCGAGGTTCGAGCTGCCACCGGACCGGATCGGCGACATTGTCGTGATCTCCACCAGGCACAAGGTGCTCGGCACCAGCGAGTCGCGTCACGATCTGTCGGGCCTGACCGAGCCGCTGCGCTCGCATGGCGGGCTGACCGAGGAGCGGGTGCCGCTGATCGCCAACCGCAGGATCGCGCTGCCGGCCGGCCATGCCCTGCGCAATTTCGACGCCTTCGACGTCGCGCTCAACCGCATCCAGTGACGCTATCGGACCCCAAGGACAGTGCCATGAACATCCAGAGCCCGGCCGTTCGCCATGAGCAGATGCGGATCGCAGGCAGCCTCGTCGACACCGACGAGCATGTCGAGGTTTTCAATCCCTACACCAACAAGGTGGTGGGCACGGTGCCGGCGGCGCGGCCGGAGCATGTGCGCAGTGCCTTTGCCAGGGCGGCCGCCTTCAAGCCGAAGCTGACGCGCTACGAGCGCCAGCGCATCCTGCTGCGCACCGCCGAGATCCTGGCCGGCCGCAAGGAGGAATTCGCGCGGCTGATCACCGCCGAGTCCGGTCTGTGCTGGAAGGATTCGCTGTACGAAGCCGGCCGCGCCTACGACGTCTATTCCTTTGCCGGCCAGCTTGCGATCCAGGACGACGGCGAGACGTTCTCCTGCGACATCAGCCCGCAGGGCAAGGCGCGCAAGATATTCACGACGCGCACGCCGTTGCTCGGCGCGATCTCGGCGATCACGCCGTTCAACCATCCGCTCAACATGGTGAGCCACAAGATCGCCCCCGCGATCGCGACCAACAACCGCGTGGTGCTGAAGCCGACCGAGCTGACGCCGCTGACCGCGCTTGCGCTCGCCGACGTGCTCTACGAGGCCGGGCTGCCGCCCGAGATGCTGTCGGTGGTGACCGGCAATCCGCATTCGATGGGCGATGCGATGATCACCGATCCGGACGCCGATCTCGTGACCTTCACCGGCTCGGTCAGGGTCGGCAAGCACATCGCCAGCAAGGCGGGCTACAAGCGCGTCGTGCTCGAGCTCGGCGGCAACGATCCCCTGATCGTGATGGAGGACGCCGACCTCGAAAAGGCGGCCGAGCTCGCGGTCACCGGCGCCACCAAGAATTCCGGCCAGCGCTGCACGGCCGTGAAGCGCATCCTCTGCGTCGAGGCGGTCGCCGACGATTTCGCTGCGCTCGTGCTGAAGAAGGCGCGCAAGCTGAAGTGCGGCGACCCGATGGACCCGACGGTCGATGTCGGCACCGTGATCCACGAGGGCGCGGCGAAGGAATTCGAGCGCCGCGTCAATGCCGCCGTCGCCGACGGTGCCGAGCTCTTGCACGGCAACGACCGCGACGGCGCGCTCTATCCGCCGACGGTGGTCGACCGGATTCCCTACACCAGCGAGCTGGTGATGCAGGAGACCTTCGGCCCGGTGATCCCGATCATCCGCGTGCCCAACGACATCGACAGCGTGATCCGGATCTCGAACGCGACCGCGTTCGGCTTGTCGTCCGGCGTCTGCACCAACCGGCTCGACTACATTACGCGGTTCGTCAATGAGCTCGACGTCGGCACCGTCAATGTCTGGGAAGTCCCGGGTTACCGGATCGAGATGTCGCCGTTCGGCGGGATCAAGGACTCCGGCCTTGGCTACAAGGAAGGCGTGCAGGAGGCGATCAAGAGCTTCACCAACATCAAGACCTATTCGCTGCCCTGGCCGGCATAGGGACGTCCAAACGAGGGCCGCACGCGCGCAACAAGAACAACGCGGCGGCCGACTGCAATCACCAATCAATCAGGGGAGGCCTCAATGTCGATCACGTTCAGTCCGTCGGGCGTCGGCTCGGTCGGAGTCCAGAATCCGGAGCTTGCGACATCGTTCCGCCGCGCGCAGTGGCGGATGCTGTTCGCGGCGATGTTCTGTTATCTGTTCTTCTACACCGGGCGGCAAACCTTCGGCTTCGCCATTCCCGGCATCCAGGCCGAGTTCGGCGTCACCAAGGAGGCGCTGGGCTGGGCCAGCGCGGCGCTGCTCTGGTGCTACGCGGTCGGGCAGGCCATCAACGGCAATCTCGGCGACAAGTTCGGCGGCCGCCGCGTGATGAGCGCCGGCGCGATCCTCTCCTTCATCATGAACTGGGCCACCAGCCTCTCGACCGGCATCGTCAGCCTCACCGTGTTCTGGGGCATCAACGGCTATTTCCAGTCGATGGGATGGGCGCCGGGCAGCCGGCTGCTGTCGAACTGGTGGGGCCGCCACGAGCGCGGCACGGTCTACGGGCTCTATACATTCGCGGCGGGGCTTGCCTCGGTGCTGTCGTTCGTCACCTCGCTGGTCGTGGTCGGCTACTTCCAGCTCGACTGGCGCTGGATTTTCCGCATCCCGGTGGTGCTGCTGCTGCTCGGCGGCATCGCGTTCTATCTGATCGCGCGCGAGAAGCCCGAGGACATGGGCTTTGCCTCGCCGCATGACGAGGCCGACGAGGTCTCGGCGGCGGAAGCCGCGGTCGACGCCAATGAGGGTTCGCTCGCGCGCTACAAGGCGGTGCTGTCGAACTGGCGCCTTTTGGTCGCCGGCGTCGCGATCGGTTTCCAGAACGCGGCGCGCTACGGCCTCTTGGTATGGGTGCCGGTGCACTTCCTCGGCAGCAACTGGGCCAAGGCCGGCGCCGCCTCGGTGATCGATCCGCGCTGGATCAGCATCGCGCTGCCGGTCGGCATGGCGGTCGGCGCGTTCAGCAATGGCTGGGTCTCGGACAAGGTATTCGGTTCGCGCCGCTACCTCGCCATCGTGCTCTACATGGCGCTCGCCGCGGTCACCTCGCTGTGCATGTACGCGATCCCGACCTCGGATGTCGTTCTCGGGATGACGGTGCTGTTCCTGTGCGGCTTCTTCACCTACGGCCCGCAATCCTCGTTCTGGGCGCTGTGCCCGGATCTGGTCGGCCACAAGCGGGCAGGGACCGCAACCGGGGTGATGAACTTCTTCGCCTATCTGTTCGCAGGTCTCGGCGAGCCGATGATCGGCCACTTCATGGACAAGCATAACCAGACCTCGCTGGTGTTCCTGGTGGTCGCCGTCTGCGCGACCTCCAGCGCGGTGGTTGCGGCCTTCATCCGCCGCTGACGAACGATCCCTATCGGCGGCTCACCACAGGTCCGCGCTTCCGACGGGAAGCGCGGACCACTGTTTTTGCAACGAGCAGAACGCCGTTGTGCGTGCGATCGGTGGAGCCGCAACGCGGGGACCAATTGCCTGAAATTGGCTGGCCGAGCGGATGACCTCACGCTCAATCCGTCATCACCGGCTGATCAAAATCAATGCATGAACTACTAAATAATAAGTAATATCAATGTTATGTAAGAAATTGCATGCAGAATACAAAATGTGCTTGTCGGTTTGGCCGCCTTGAAGCAGACTTCGCGCAGGGCAGGAGAGGCCAGCAACCTTCAAGGACGAGGGGCGCGCCAGGGCAAAGCAATCTGTCGGGAGGAGCGAGCAATGAGCGATCAGGTGTCCACCATCGCAATGGCAGATACGGCAAAGCCGAGCGGCGTGCGCTGGAAGATCTTCCTGCTGATGCTGTTCCTGATCTCGATCAACTATATCGATCGCGCCTCGCTCTCGGTCGCGATGCCGGTCATCGCCAAGGAGTTCGATATCGATCCGGCGATGCAGGGCCTGATCCTGAGTTCGTTCTTCTGGACCTACGCGCTGATGCAGGTGCCGGGCGGCATGCTCGCCGATCGCTTCAAGCCGCGCATCGTGATCGCGCTCGCGACGCTGTTCTGGGGCTTCTTCCAGGCGCTGGCTGCGCTGTCCACCAGCTGGATGCTGCTGCTGTTGACCCGGCTCGGGCTCGGCGCGTCGGAAGCGCCGATCTATCCGGCCGGCGGCAAGCTCAACGCGATCTGGATGACCCAGACCGAGCGCGGCCGCGGCGCCACCTTGCTGGACGGCGGCGCGCCGCTCGGTGCGGCGCTCGGCTCGATCGTGATCGCCTGGCTGATGGCGGCGTTCAGCTCCTGGCGCGTCGCGTTCGTCATCGCCGGCGTCGGCACCATGCTGTGCGGGCTGTGGGCCTGGTACTACATCCGCAACGCGCCGCGCGAGCATCCGTCGGTCAATGAAGCCGAGGCGCGCTATCTCGAGGAGGCGCATGCGATCGAGGATGCGGCGACGCCGCCGTCTTCGGGCGCAAGCTGGATGGCGTATTTCCGGTTTCGCTCGGTGTGGTGCATGTGCCTCGGCTGGATGTTCTTCAACACCACGTTCTACGGGCTGCTGACCTGGATGCCGACCTATCTGTTCAAGGTGCACGGCTTCGACATCAAGGCGCTCGGCGGCGCGTCCTTCATCATCTTCTTCGCAGGCTTCGTCGGCGAGCTGGTCGGCGGCTGGATCGGCGATAACTGGCGGGAGCGGGGCGGGTCGCCCAACACCGTGTTCCGCACGCTGTTCGGCATCGCGGCGATCATGGCGACGGTCTCGATCTTCCTCGTCGCCTACGTCACCAACGCGGTTGCGGTCGTGGTGCTGCTGTCGACGACGCTGTTCTTCCTGCGCTGGTGCGGCATGTACTGGGCGATCCCGTCGGCGCTGGCGGGCCGCGGCAAGTCCGGCTTCCTCGGCGGCTGCATGAATCTCGGCGGCAACATCGCCGGCATCACGACGCCGCTGATCGTCGGCTTCATCGTGCAGGCCACCGGCTCCTACTTCCTGGCCCTGATGTATTTCGCCGCCGCGGGCATTGCGCTGTTGATCTGCTCGACCCTGATCGATTACAGCCGCAAGCTCCCGGTCTAAAAATCGATGCGGCCGAATCCGCCAAGGGTTCGGCCGCTTGACGAGGCTCACCAATGACACGTCCTATCAGGCTCGGCATGCTGACGCCGTCGTCGAATACCGCGCTCGAGCCGATCACCTGCGCGATGCTATCGGGGATCGACGACGTCTCGGCACATTTCTCGCGCTTCAAGGTGACCGAGATCGCGCTGTCGGAGCAGGCGCTGCGCCAGTTCGACGCCAGCGAGATTCTTCGCGCGGCCGAGTTGCTGGCCCATGCCAAGGTCGACGTCATCGCCTGGAACGGCACCTCGGCAAGCTGGCTCGGCTTCGACCGCGACGAGAGCCTGTGCGAGGAGATCACGGCGGCAACGGGTATCAAGGCCTGCACCACGGTGCTGGCCTATCGCGACCTGTTGCGGCGGATCGGCGCCAGCCGCATCGGGCTGGTGACGCCGTATCGCAAGGACGTGCAGGAGCGGATCATCGCCAACTGGAATTCGCAAGGGCTGCATTGTTTTGCCGAGCGGCATCTGTCGCTGCAGGACAATTTCTCCTTTGCCGAGGTCAGCGAGGCCGAGGTCGCACGGCTGATCGAGGAGGTGGTGCGCGAGGGCTGCGATGCCGCCGTCGTGCTCTGCACCAACATGCGCGGCGCCGGCGCGGCCGAGCGGCTGGAGCGCGGATTTGGTGTCCCGGTGCTGGATTCGATTGCGGTGACGCTATGGGCGTGCCTCACAGCTGCCGGCTGCGATCCGTCGCGCGTGCAGGGCTGGGGCAGCCTGTTCGCGAACTCCGAACTGCGCGCGGCTACCGCGATCCACGTGGGAGGGCGCGATCTCCAATCATGACAATGCAGGCAAGTGGTGACTGAAGCCAAAGCGACCAGACGTACCAAGGAACCGAAGCGCGCGATGACCGCGTTGCAACGCCGGCGCCTACGCGTGCCGCGGGTCGGGCTGCACGAGCAGGCAGCGGCGCGGCTGCGCACCATGATCGTGCGCGGCGAGCTGGCGCCGGGTCAGTCGCTGGGGGAGGCGGACCTGTCCGATGCGCTCGGCATCTCGCGCACGCCGCTGCGCGAGGCGCTCAAGCAATTGGCGAGCGAGGGCCTGGTCGAGCTGCGGCTCAACCACAGCGCCGTGGTGGCGCCGTTCCGCCGCGCCGAACTCGCCGAACTGTTCGAGGCCGTCAGCGGCATCGAACGCTGCGCCGCCGAGCTCGCCGCGCTGCGCATGGAGCCGGAAGACTTCGAACGGCTCGCGGCGCTGCAGGACAAGATCGAATGGCATCACGGGCGCGGCGAGCTGCGCGACTATTTTCAAGTTAATCAGCAGATCCATTCGGCGATCGTCGGCTTCGCCCGCAATGCGGTGCTGAAGGCGACACACGAGGCGCTGCTGGCGCGGGCCGAGCGCGCGCGCTTCTTCGCGCTGTCGGTGCTCGGCCGCTGGGATGAATCGGTGCGCGAGCATCAGGAGATCTTGTCCGCGCTGAAGGCGCGCAATGCGGCCCGGGCCGGGCAGATACTGGCCCACCACGTGCGCCGCACCGGCGAGATCGTCGCCGAGACGCTGGATGCCAAGGCAATGAACGACAAGGCGGACGACGCCGCGGCACCGGAGCCGCCGGCAAGACCGCGTGGCCGGAAGACGAGGAACGTTGCGCCATGAAGATCCTGCTGCTCAATCCCAACACGACGGCTGATGTGACGGATCTGCTTCATGCCGCCGGCAGCAGGGCGGCGTCGGCCGGCACCGAGCTCGTGCCGGTCACTGCCGCGCGCGGCGTGCCTTATATCGCGACCCGCGCGGAGGCCCAGATCGGCGGCGCGATCGCGCTGGAGATGCTGGCCGAAGCCGGCCCAGGCGTCGATGCCGCTGTGATCGCGGCGTTCGGCGATCCCGGCCTGTTCGGCGCGCGTGAGTTGTTCGCTTATCCCGTCGTGGGATTGGCCGAAGCCGCGATGCTCACGGCCTGCATGCTCGGCCGCCGGTTTGCGATCGTCACCTTCGCCGGCGCGCTGGCGCCCTGGTACGAGGAATGCGTCGCCATGCACGGGCTGAGTTCGCGCTGCGCCGGCATCCGCACGCTTGACGGTAGTTTCCAGTCGATCTCGGGGGTGCAGGCCGAGAAGGAGGAACTGCTGGTCGCGCTCGCCAATCGCGCGGTCGAGCAGGACAACGCCGACGTCGTCATTCTGTCGGGCGCGCCGCTTGCCGGACTCGCGGCAAAAGTCCGCGACCGCATTCCGGTGCCGGTGGTCGATCCGGTCGCGGCGGCGGTGCGGCAGGCGGAAACGCTCGCCGTGCTCAAGCCGCGCAAGGCGGTGGCCGGCACCTTCCGCCGTCCCGATCCGAAGCCGACGCGCGGGCTGGCCGAGCCACTCGCCGCAATCATCGAACACCGCTCACCGAAGGAGAGGACAAACTGATGTCCTTCGACACCATCATCCGCGGCGGCACCGTGGTGACCGCTGCCGACACCTTCGCCTGCGACGTCGGTATCCGCGACGGCAAGATCACGGCGCTCGGCCATGATCTCGGCGATGCGGCCACGATCATCGACGCCACCGACCGCCTGGTGCTGCCCGGTGGCATCGACAGCCACGTCCACTTCGCCCAGCCGTCCGGCGACGGCATCGTGATGGCCGACGGCTTTGCCAGCGGCACGCGCTCGGCGGCGTTCGGCGGCAACACCACCGTGCTGCCGTTCTGCCTGCAGGAGAAGGGCCAGACGCTGCGCGAGGCGCTGAAGCATTATCATTCGCTGGCCGAAGGCGAGTGCCATGTCGACGTCGCCTTCCATCTCATCCTCACCGATCCGACCGAGCATGTGCTGGGGCAGGAACTGCCGGCGCTGGTCGAGGACGGCTACACCTCGCTCAAAGTCTTCATGACTTATGAGGGCCTCGCGCTCTCGGACCGCGAGCTGCTCGAAACCATGTCGGTCGCGCGCGAGACCGGCGCCATGCTGATGGTGCATGCGGAGAATTTCGACGCCATCCGCTTCCTGACCGACCGGCTCGAACGCGCCGGCAACACCGCGCCGCGCTTCCATGCGACCTCGCGGCCGATCCCGGTTGAGCGCGAGGCCACCCATCGCGCGATCTCGCTGTCCGAGCTCGTCGACGTGCCGATCATGATCGTGCATGTCTCGAACCGCGAGGCGATGGACGAAATCCGGCGCGCGCAGCAGCGGGGCTTGCGGGTGATGGGCGAGACCTGTCCGCAGTACCTCATGCTGACCGAAAAGGATCTCGATCAGCTCAACATGGAAGGCGCAAAATACGTCTGCTCGCCGCCGCCGCGCGACGTCGCCAGCCAGCAGGCCTGCTGGGAAGGTTTGCAGCAGAAGGTGTTCTCGGTGTTCTCGTCGGACCATTGCCCGTTCCGTTACGACGACCCGCAAGGCAAGCTTGCGCCGAAGGGCCGCACCAGCTTCCGCTGGGTGCCGAACGGAATCCCGGGTGTGGCGACGCGGCTGCCGATCCTTTTCTCCGAAGGCGTGGTGAAGGGGCGGATCGACCTCAACAGCTTTGTCGCCTTCAGCGCCACCAACCACGCCAAAATCTACGGCCTCTATCCGCGCAAGGGCACCATCGCGGTCGGCTCGGATGCCGACATCGCGCTGTGGGACCCGAAGCGCAAGGTGACGATCCGTCACGAGCTGATCCACGACGGCGCGGACTACACGCCCTATGAAGGGCTTGAGGTCACGGGCTGGCCGGTGCTGACCATGGTGCGCGGCAAGGTCGTCGTCGATAACGGTACGCTCGTCGGCGGCAAGGACCACGGCACCTATCTGCCGCGTGCCAAGCCGCCGAAGGCCGCGACCATCCCGTAACGCGACCATCCCGTAACAAGCAAAGAGAGAAGGCAGGAGATCAACATGCCCTATGCTGTGACAGACGACGGAGTGCGGCTCTATTTCGAGGAGACCGGATCGGGGCATCCGGTAATCCTGGTTCATGAGTTCGCCGGCGACCTGCGCAGCTACGAGCCGCAGATGCGGCACTTCGGCAAGCGCTTCCGGACCATCGCCTACAATGCGCGCGGCTTTCCGCCGTCGGATGTGCCGGAACAGGTCTCGTCCTATTCGCAGGCGCGTGCCGCCGACGATATTTTGGCCGTGCTCGATCACATCGGCGCGCCGAAGGCGCATATCGTCGGTCTGTCGATGGGCGGCTTTGCGACGCTGCATTTCGGATTGTGTCACCCTGATCGGGCGCGGTCGCTGTGCATCGGCGGCTGCGGCTACGGCGCCGAGCTCGACAAGCGCGAGACGTTTCGCGCCGAAGCCGACGTGATCGCGAACATGATCCGCAAGGAAGGCATGCCGGCCTTCGCCGAGCGCTATGCCTACGGGCCGACCCGCGTGCAATATGAAAACAAGGACCCGCGTGGCCACGCCGAGTTCAAGACCATGCTGGCCGAACATTCGGCGGTGGGATCGGCCAACACCCAGCAGGGCGTGCAGAAGGAGCGTCCCTCGCTCTACACGCTGGTCGACGAGATGAAGCGCATCAATGTGCCGACACTGATCATCACCGGCGACGAGGATTGGCCGTGCCTGTTGCCGGGCATCCTGATGAAGCAGAGCATCCCGTCGGCCGCGCTCGCAGTGATGCCGAACTGCGGCCACGCCATCAACATCGAGGAGCCCGACGAATACAACCGGATCGTCGGCGATTTCCTGGCGCAGGTCGAAGGCGGCCGCTGGCCGCAGCGCGATCCGCGGGCGGTCAGCGCTTCGATTACGGGAATGAAGGAGTAGGCTTCACGCCGAGTTGAATCGCAGCCATCATCCGCCACCAGGCCAAGCATCCGCGCTTTTCGAGCAACATCCTCGGAAGGCGCGGATTTTTTTCGGGTGTGAGCACGCCGCGACAGCAGGCGGCGCACAATCTGTTCGCATGATTGCAGACTGCTGCAGTCATCTCCAACGCAATCCGTTCAATTCCATGTCTTGCGACCGAAACCGCGTCCACAGATAGCCGCTCGCGTCAGAGGCGTGACGTCTGTCATGCGCGCAAAGATTGGTCCCTCGATGCCTGCTGCAACCGATGCGGACATGAGCGCGCATCATCGTTCGTCGCATTCATTCGATCGACACAGCGCTGTCATCGGTGGTGGATAACTTGTCGCAGGTCGACGTCATAAATCCTTAAAAATAAAAAGGGGCACTACGGTGAAAGCCAAATTTCTTTCGACGGTCGGAGTCTGTCTGGTTGCTGCCGCTGCGGTGATGTGCAGCGCCGCAGCTCAGGACGACAACAAGGGCAATAACGGCCACGATCATCATCCGCACGACATCCACACCCAAACGCCGATCAAGCATCTCGTCGTTATTTTCAACGAGAACCGCTCGTTCGATCACTACTTCGCAACCTACCCGGTTGCGACCAACCCGACCGGCTCGATTCCGTTCACGGCGAAGCCGCATACGCCGAAGGTCAACAACCTCGCCAACGCCAATCTGCTGACCAACAACCCGAACACCAACCCGGCCAACGGCACCGGCGCGACCAATCCGTTCCGCCTCGACCGCACCCAGGCCAACACCAAGTCGCAGAACCACGCCTACACGCCCGAGCAGCAGGCGGTCGACAACGGCAAGGAAGACCTGTTTCCGAAATTCACCGGTCGCGGCACCGCCGGCGGCGTCGGCGCCTTCGGCACCAACGGGCAGGTGATGGGCTATTTCGACGGCAACACCGTCACCGCGTTCTGGAATTACGCCCAGAACTTCGCGATGAGCGACAACAACTGGACCGACACCTTTGGTCCGTCGACGCCCGGCGCGCTCGAGGTGGTTGCCGGCCAGACCAACGGTGCGCAGAACATCATCGGCTCGTCATCGTCGATCGCCGACGGCCAGGGTGGCCTGACGCTGATCGGTGATACCGATCCTGCCTACGACGCGTGCTCGAGCACGACCAGCCAGGTCCTGATGACCAGCAAGAACATCGGCGACCTGCTCAATGCCGAGCAGATCAGCTGGGGCAGCTTCATGGGCGGCTTCGACCTGACACTCAAGAACAGCAACGGCACCACCAATTGCGGCCGCAGCACGTTCTCGAGCAACGTCAACGGCACCGTCGTGGACTACATCCCGCACCACGCCTGGTTCCAGTACTACAAGTCGACGGCCAACCCGACCCATGCGCGGCCGAGCTCCGTGAATGCGGTCGGACACACCTATGTGCCCGGCGGCAAGACGCTCGATCCGGCCAATCACGCCTACGATCTCGAGGACTTCTACGCCGCGGTGAAGGCCGGCAACTTCCCGGCCGTCTCCTACATCAAGATGCCGGCCTACCAGGACGGTCATCCCGGCAACTCCGATCCGCTCGACGAGCAGGCCGGCAATGTCGAGCTGATCAACTTCCTGCAGAAGCAGAAGGATTGGGGCGAAACCGCGGTCATCATCACCTATGACGACTCCGACGGCTGGTACGATCACCAGTACCTCGCGCCGATCAGCGCCTCGTATGACCCGACCGCCGACCAGGTCAACGGCCCCGGCCAGTGCGGCCGCGGCATCGGCAAGCAGACGCAGCCGAATGGCCTCAACGGCCAGCCGGTGAACGGCCGCTGCGGTCCCGGCACGCGCGTCCCGTTCCTGGTGATCTCGCCCTTCGCCAAGCGCAACTACGTCAGCCACACCCGCATCTCGCAGGCGTCCGTGGTGCGCTTCATCGAGGACAACTGGCTGCACGGCCAGCGTCTTGGCGGCGGCGCGTTTGACGACGGCGTCGAATCGATCGCCGACATGTTCGACTTCGAGCGCGGCCACGGCCAGGACCACGAGTACCGGCAGGACACGCTGTTCCTCGATCCGACCGCCGGCACGGTCATCGTCAGCCCGCCGGATGATCACCATCACCACTAAAGCATGAAGAGATTAGGTTGATTGGCAACGCGAAAGCGGTGCGCGCTCCCTCTCCCGCTTGCGGGGGAGGGCTGGGGTGGGGGCTCTCTCCACGAGTCACGTCGCGGAGAGAGCCCCCACCCGCATCGCATCTTCGATGCGATGCGACCTCCCCCGCAAGCGGGAGAGGTGAAGCCAGTCCGCCGCCGACACTCTGCTTCCCGTTTTGACGCGTTTTATTCACGCGAACCGGTATCCGCTTCGCGCGAAAACGCTTAACGACACTGGATCTGACATGAATGGCCGCAGCTTGTGGCTTCTCGGCGCCGGTCTGCTGTGCATGGCCGGGACTGTTGCGGCCGTCGAGACGCAGGGACTTCCGGGGACCAATCCGAACCCGGTGCAGCTCAGGCGTCCGCCGGTCGCCCCGCTGTCCGCCATGGCGCTGCTCGGTCAGAAGATCTTCTTCGACGCGTCGCTGTCCTCGTCGGGCGCATTGTCATGCGCGTCCTGTCACAGTCCGGACCACGCCTACGGCCCGCCTAACGATGGACCGGTGATGCTCGGCGGGCCCGCGCAATCCCGGCAAGGGACACGCGCCGTGCCGGGCCTGACCTATCTCGAGCGGCAGCCGAATTTCAGCATCGGGCCGGAAAAGGACGAGGACGACAATGTCGTCGATTTCGCGCAACTGGCCGCGCTCGGCCAGCAGGCCGCGCGCGCCAGGAAAGTTGCGACCGGGACTGCCGCGTCGGCGGTCAACGTCGTGCCGCAGGGCGGCCTGTTCTGGGACGGCCGCGCCGATACGCTGCAGGACCAGGCGATCTTCCCGCTGCTCGATCCCAACGAGATGGACGGCGGCAGCATCGAAATCGTGGCGCAGAAGCTGCGCCAGGCGAGCTACGCGCCGCGCTTCGCCGAGCTGTTCGGCGCCCAGGTCTTCGACAACACGCGGCTGCTGGTCGCGGAGGCGATGTTTGCCGTCGCGCGTTATCAGGTAGAGGAGCAGAGCTTCCATCCCTACACCAGCAAGTTCGACTACTGGCTGGAGGGCAAGGCGCGGCTGAGCGAGAGCGAGTTGCGCGGCCTGCAATTATTCAACGATCCGGACAAGGCCAATTGCGGCGGCTGCCATACGTCGCAGCCGACCCGGGATGGTCTGCCGCCGCTGTTCACCGATCATCAATACGAGGCACTCGGCGCGCCGCGCAACGCCGCGCTCGCCGGCAACCGCGATCCCGACCATTTCGATCTCGGGGTTTGCGGTCCGTACCGCACCGACATCGCCGAGCAGACGCAATATTGCGGGATGTTTCTGACGCCGACCTTGCGCAACACGGCGACGCGTCGCGTGTTCTTCCACAGCGGCGTCTTCACCAGCCTCGAGCAGGTGCTCGACTTCTATAACTTCCGCGATATCAATCCGGAGAAGGTCTTTCCGCGCGGCGCCGACGGCACGGTGCGCAAGTACGATGACCTGCCCGAAAAGTATCACGGCAATGTCGACGTCAGCGATCCGCCGTTCGAGCGCCATCTCGGCGACACGCCCGCGATGACGGCGCAGGATGAGGCCGACATCATCGCCTTCCTGAAGACGTTGACCGACGGTTACCAGCCGGAGCGGTGAGACGTCGCGACGTTCCACCGCGGAACCGCACTGTGAGTTGGCAGCGCTTCGTCATGCGCGCATAATGGCTGCATGAATGTCGTCGAAGGCAACGGTGCCAGGATCCCGGCAATCGGGCTCGGCACATGGGAGCTGCGCGGGCGGATCTGCGCGCGCATCGTCGAGCAGGCGTTGCGGCTCGGCTATCGCCACATCGACACCGCGGAGATCTACGACAATGAGCGCGAGGTCGGCGAGGGGCTGCGTGCCTCCGGCGTCAAGCGCGACGACGTGTTCGTGACCACCAAAGTCTGGACCACGCATTTCATGGCGAAGGATCTCGAACGCGCCGCCAAGGAGAGCCTGGCGCGGCTGCGCCTGACCGAGGTCGATCTGTTGCTGCTGCACTGGCCCAATCCGCAGGTGCCGCTTGCCGAGACGCTCGGCGCGCTGGCGCGAGTCAGGCAGGCGGGCCTGGCGCGGCATATCGGCGTCTCCAATTTCAACGCGGCGCTGATCGAGGAGGCGGTGGCGACATGCCCCGAGCCGCTCGCCTGCGACCAGGTTGAGTACCATCCTTATCTGGACCAGGCCGATGTGATCGAGGCCTGTCGACGCCGCGGCATGGCGTTCGTTGCCTACAGCCCGATCGCGAAAGGGCGGGTCAAGGGCGACCGCGCGCTGGCGCGGATCGGCGACCGCTATCGCAAGACCGCTGCCCAGGTCTGCCTGCGCTGGCTGGTGCAACAGAATGTTTCCGCGATCCCGCGCACCTCGAAGCTCGAACGCCTTCAGGAGAACATCGACATCTTTGATTTTGAGCTGTCGGTCGACGACATGCGCGATATCTCGGCGATCGGGAGCGCTGACGCGCGATGATGGGCTCCGCGACGCACGGGGTCTTTGCCTGAGAATCAAGTCTCGGAAAAATGGCTGGGTCCTGATCCCAATCATGCTAATGCCCCGCTGGCCGATTGCAGCTTTGGACCGAATGGGGATTGAGGCAGGCGGGTTCCGGCCGGTATTATAGCCGGCGGGGAGAGACATCGCTGACGTGATCGAGTGGGATGAAGTTTCGGCCAAACGCGGATCTGATGGCGTCGGTGTTCGTGCACCTGATGCTGCTCGCGCTGATTTTCCTTTATTCGGAGGTCCATCAGTTCGATCCCGTCGCCGCTGACACGGTGCCGGTCGAGATCGTGACGCCGCAGGAGGTCGCCAGGTCCGAGGTCGAGACCAAGCCCGAACCGGCACCGAGCCCGTCGCCGACGCCCGAGTTGCAGTTGCCGTCGCTCGACAAGCCGGTGGATTCAGCCAAGCCCGAACCATCGGCGCAGGCGGCCGCGCCACAGCAGAACGCGCCACAGCAACCACCGCAGAAGCAGGCGACGCCGACGGCGCCCAAACCCAGCCCGGCGCCGCAACGTGCCGCGGCCGAGCCGCCGCCCGCGCCGCCGGCACCGCAAACGCCACCGATGCCCCAGCCAACGGCGCAGCAACAGGCGGCAGCGTCGTCGCCTGCCTATGCGCAGCCCGAGCCGGATCTTTCGGTCAAATACAATGTCATGCTCGGCCTGCCGCCCGACATTTCCGTGAAGCCGCCCGCCAGCGCGCCGTCCGGCCCCGGACCCGGCAAGGACAATTTCGACGCAGCCGCCACCGAGCAGGCCGACGTCGGCTCGAGCGTGGTCGCCGAATTTCGCCGTCATCTGAAGACCTGCCTGAAACTCCCGCCGACGCTGAGCACGGGTGACGACGTAAAGATCAAGCTCAGGGTGCTCATGAAGCCCGACGGCAAGCTCGCCGCGCAGCCGGTGCTGATCGAGGCCACCGCCTCGGAAAAGGGGCCGCTGCTGCTGAAGAGCGCGACCGAGGCGCTGCAGGCCTGCCAGCCCTATGCGATGCTGCCGCGGGATCGCTACGGCGAATGGAAGGTGCTCGACCTCGACTTCAGCCCGCGCGATTTCGCGTCGTAGACAAGGTTCGCTTCAGCTTCCCATCGCCTGCCAGGCATTCGAGGCGAACTGCCGGCGCCAGATCACGATCACGACCGCGGCGGTCGTGACGAACAGCACCCAGGGGCTGACGAACCAGCCGAGATAGCCGAGCGCGAAGAAGAACGCGCGCTGGCCGCGGTTGAAGTGCCGGCCCGCCGTCTCGAACAGCCGCGTGGTGCGGATCACGTGGGCCTCCGCCTCCGGCGTATCGCGCTGCTCGGCCGGCGGCATCGCGCCGAACAGGATCGCCACATAGTTGAACAGGCGATAGGCCCAGGCGAATTTGAAGAAGGTGTAGATGAAGATCAGGATCAGCCCGATGCACTTGACCTCCCACAAAGCGGGCGAGGGCGTGAGGTTGACCGGCAGCGCGCCGAGCACGGCGAGCGCGTCATTGGTGGCGCGCAACAGCGCCAGCCCGCCGCCGATCGCGATCAGACTGGTGGAGGCAAAGAACGCGGTGCCGTTCTGCAAGCTGGCCATGATCTGCATGTCGACCATCCGTGCGTCGCGGTTGAGCAGATTCCGCACCCAGATCTCGCGATAGACATGCATCCGCGCCGATAGGCTGTCGCGCCCATACGCGGTATGCTCCAGCGTGATGGTATAGACCAGCCATTCCAGCGCAAAGAAGCCGACGGCCAGGATGTCGGTCCAATAGCCAGTCATGTTGCCTTCCTTCGTGAGCGCGCGGCTGACTGTCCGCGCCGGGCCGCATCCGCGTCATGTACAGGTTGAACGCGTGCAATGCACTATGGCAAACTACCGTGGCAACAGGATTCCCGGACATGCTCAAGCTCGTCATCGGCAACAAGAACTATTCGTCATGGTCGATGCGGCCCTGGCTGGCGTTGCGCGCCAACAACATCCCGTTCGAAGAGGTCTTCATTCCGCTCTACACGGACCAGACCGACAAGGACCGCATTCTCTCGTTCAGCAAGGCCGGCAAGGTGCCGACACTGATCGATGGCGACGTCAGGGTGTGGGATTCGCTGGCGATCATCGAATATCTCGCCGAGAGATTTCCCGAGGCGAAGCTCTGGCCTGCGGATCGCGCCGCGCGCGCGCATGCCCGCGCCATCTCGGCGGAGATGCATTCCGGCTTCATGCCGCTGCGCAACGAATGCGGCATGAACCTGCACCGGCCGATCCGCGCCGTCGCGCTCTCCGACGATGCGCGCGCCAACGTGGCGCGGATCCAGGAGATCTGGGCCGACTGCCATGCGCGCTACGGCAAGCAGGGTCCGTTCCTGTTCGGCGCATTCTCTGCGGCGGACGCGATGTATGCGCCCGTGGTGCATCGTTTCCGCACCTATGCGATCCCGGTGAAGGCCGAGGCGCAGCACTATGTCGATGCCATGATGGCGCTGCCGGCGTTCGCCGAATGGACCCGCGACGGCATTGCCGAGACGCTGCGGATCGCTCGATTCGAGGATGCCTGACCGGTCTTGGAGCTTCGGTCCTGATTGAATCAGAACCGAAGCTACGGATTTTTGTTTCGACGCGTTTTCTTCACGCGAACCGGTATCCACTTCGCTCGAAAACGCTCGATGCGCTTCCGAATTGTGACAGCGGTCGCAAAGATCGCGGCTTGACGCCGCGGGGTTGGAGGCGTCGAATCCGGAAAGGCTGGTTTTGCAAGTCGTGAAAGGACTTAGACAATGGGCATTCTCGATTCCCTGGAGAATTCGCCGGAGCTGAAAGGCATGCTTGGCCAGCTTGGCGCGGCGGTGATCCCCGTCGTGCTCGGCGAGGTCTTGGGCAATGGCGGGCAGGGCGGCTTGTCCGCGATCGTCGCCAAGCTCGAGCAGGCCGGGCTCGGCGAGCAGGTCAAATCCTGGATCGGTACCGGTCAGAACCTGCCGATCACGGCCGAGCAGCTCCAGCAGGTGCTCGGCAGCGACACGGTCAAGCAGCTCGCCGCCAAATTCAACATTCCGGTGGACCAGCTGTCCAAGGTGCTCGCCCAGCAACTTCCGGCTGCGGTCGACGGCGCGAGCCCGGGCGGCAAGCTGCCGCACACCGCCTGAGCGGCTGGAATCGGGTTCCAGCCGAGCTCGGCGTGCAATTTCCGGCTGGCACGCAAATTGCTGCCTATCGCCCTGAAAAACCTGCAAAAATCGCACCTTCGCTATGCCCCAATCTTGCTGGATTTGGGGAGGTGCGATGTGCTAGCTTGCCGCAGGGTTCTCAAAATGCCGGCCTGAGCTATCGGGACTGTCAGCTCAGCCAGCAATCTCTAAGAAAATGGAGAGGGCGTTGAAGCATAAGTACTCGATTGGCGAGACCGTCTATTTCACGGCCAGCAACGTGGCGCGCCCCGCCGCGAGCGGCACCTATCAAGTGATCCGGCTGCTGCCGACCGACGGTGACGACTGCCAGTATCGCATCAAGAGCTCGACTGAAGCTTTCGAACGGGTGGCCAAGGAGAGTCAGCTCGCGCTGTCCTGAAGGAATTGTGCGCAAGCCGGCGGCTGGGGCGGGTTCCGTACCGCCGCCGTGAAAAGGCCCTGTTCGCAGACCCATTGTGCTGAAGGTTGGACGTCGGGGTGGCGGCGTTCGCCGTCGCCGATTGTGCTTACGCTGCGTTGAGGGACATCGCGCATGAATTGGGCTTCCTCGCTGGATCAGATCTGGCGCTCACCGACCTTCCCGATGTGGCTGACGCTGGCTGCGGCGGGGTTCTTTGGGATCGTCGTTCTGGTCACGCTGCTGCGTGCGGAGAAATCCGTCGCCAACGGCGCGCTGACCGTGATCACGCTGCTGTCGATCGCGGTTGCGGTCGCCGCGACGATCCGCGGCTTCGGCCCGGGCGGGCAGGCGGCGCCGGCCGAGACGCGGACGGCGCAACTGGCCAGCCAGACGGTGCCGGCGCTGGCCTGCGTCGACGACCTCGCCGGCGACGCCGTTCTCAACGCCTGCGAGAAGGTGCTGTTCGGTTCATCGGATACGGCCGCGGCGGCGGTCAGCTACGCGGCGGCGCAGGTCTCGCGCCTGACCGCGCTGGGCGATCTCGCGACCGCCGAGCGCAATTCGACCACCGAGTTGCAGGCGCTGCGCCGCGCCATCGAGCATGACCGCTACGGCCTGGTGGCCTATGCGCTGATGGCGCGTGACCACTGCACGCCGACCGCGTGCCCCGCGTTCCGCTCGCTCGGCGACAACCATCAGATCATCGCCAACATGAACGAGCGGACCTACGAGAACCTGATCACGCGCTACGCGGGGTCTTGGAACGCGCCGGCTGGCGCCCAGGCGTCGGCCGCCGCCGGCCTGGTCGCGGCGCTGCCGCAGTCATTGCCCACCGGCAAGCCGACCAATGCGGAGTTTCCGAGCTCGGCGAACACGCCGCCGGTCAGCATCATGACGCCCGAGCCGGCGAAGCCGGCCGCGGCCGCACCGGCCGCGCGCGCCGCCGCCGCGCCGCCCGCTGCGGCCCCGAAGCGGCCGCCGGCAGCGAAGCGCCCGGTCCAGATCGCGCCGGCCCCGGCAGCTCCGGCGCCGCCTCCTGCCGCCGCCAGCGCACCGGCGGCTGCGAACGAACAATGAGCGTGATGACGGCGGCTTGAGCCGCCGTCACTACACTGTTCCGGCTTCGCTTCGCTCGAAAAACGCTCTAATCCCGATATCCACCGCCGCGGAGAGCGCTCCCTTTTCAAAGCGCGCGCCGGCCGCTACATCCGGCACATGCCGCTTCATCTCATCAAGCTCGCCGTCGGTTGCGACTCCGTCAAGGAACTCAAGGGCTGGGTTGCCGAACGGATGGCGACCGCGAAGAAAAAGGGCCTGCCGCTCCGTCACGTCCACATCACGCGGATGACGCCGAAGCGCGAGGAGGAGATCCTTGCCGGCGGCTCGCTCTATTGGGTGATCCGCGGCGAGATCGCCGCGCGCGAGAAGATCATCGCCATTGAGCCGTTCCGCGACAAGGACGGTATCGGCCGCTGCCGGCTGGTGATGCAGCCCAAGGTGATCGCGGTCTCGCCGCGGCCGATGCGGCCGTTCCAGGGCTGGCGCTACCTGACCGCGGACTCCGCGCCGGCCGATCTCACCAAGTCGAGCGCGGCCAGCGTGGCATCGATGCCCGAGCCGATGCGCCGCGAGTTGCGCGACCTCGGCTTGCTCTGAGCACGATGGCTGCCGCGAACTACTGCGGCTGTGTCACGAGGTGCAGCCGGCCCCATTCGGAGGCCGGGATCTCGACAAAGCGGCCGCCGCCCGCATTGCTGACGGCGACGTCGAGCAGTTCGTGATCGATCCCCATCTCGCCGAGATAGCGTCGGAACTGGTCGGTGAAGATCGAGGTCAGGCTCTCGCGATGCTCGGCCGAGACATTGGGCGCGAGCCGGTTGTGGATCGCCATGCCGCTCAGCACCACGCGGCTGCCCTCCGGCAGGCTGCGATGCACGCCGCCCGACAGCACCAGCAGGCAGGCGAAATCGCAGGCAATGCCGGACAGCTTCTCCTTCGCATCGAGCGGGCCGCCGGGCCGCTTGAGCGCGAAACATTCCTCCTCGGATTTTCCGGTGCAGGCCTCGACCTCGGTCGCTGCGACCGCGGCATCGATGCCACGATCGCGCAGGATGCGGCCGAGGCTGGAGGCGACGTTGAGGTTGGAATTCCCCCTGATGTTGATCACCACCGGCAGCTTGCGGCCGTTCTGCCGGTCGAGGATCGCCAGCAGGCGCTTGTAGGTGTCCCACTGCACGGCGCCGTCGGCGGCGATCCAGTCCGCGCAGCCCGGGCCGCAGGCATCGGGCGCACCATGCGCGACATAGAAGATCATTGCGCCGGGCGCCGAATTGACCCCGCCGACCGGCGGCCGGGTCTGCGCCTGCGCGAGGCCTGCGGCCATGAGCGCGATGCCGAAAGCAATGCCTTGCCTGAAATAACCGCTCATTCCGATCGCCTCTGAAAGGCGCGATCATCCACGCGTCGGGCCGCGCAGATGAGGCCGAGCCCTCATTACAGGCTCGCACCTCGTTTGCGCATGAACCGCATCACACTTTCCGGATCCTGCTTCAGACCGGGATGTTGTCGATCAGGCGCGTGCTGCCGAGCTTTGCCGCCACCAGCATCCGCATCGGGCCGTCCTTCAGCGAGCCGATCGGCGCCAGGGAGGCGGCGTGGCGCACTTCGAGATAATCGAGCACGAAGCCGGCCCTGGTGATCGCCGCGACGCCGTCGGCCATTGCCGTCGTGGTATCCTCGCCGGCGCGCAGGCGGCCGGCCGTCTCCTTCATCACCCGATGAAGCTCGGGGGCGGCGCGCCGTTCCTCCGGGGAGAGGTAGACGTTGCGTGACGACATCGCGAGACCGTCGCGCTCGCGCACCGTTTTGGATCCGATCACCTTGACGCCGAGGTCGAGGTCCGCGGCCATCTGGGTGACGACCCGGAGCTGCTGAAAGTCCTTCTCGCCGAAGATCGCGAGGTCGGGCCGGACCTGGGTGAATAGCTTGCCGACCACGGTGGCGACGCCGCCGAAGAAATGCGGCCGGAAGCGATCCTCGAGCCCGGCGGTGGCCGGCCCCTCCGGCACGATCCTGGTGGCGAAGCCGTCCGGGTACATCGCCTTCACCTCGGGATGCCAGATCAGGTCGACGCCCTCGGCGGCGAGCTTGGCGACGTCGGCTTTCCAGGTGCGCGGATAGGAGCCGAAATCTTCGGTCGGCGCGAACTGGGTCGGGTTGACGAAGATCGAGACGACGACCCGCTTGGCGCGGCGCTTGGCGAGGCGCACCAGCGACACATGGCCGTCATGGAGCGCTCCCATGGTTGGGACCAGCGCGACGGTCGCCTTCTTGGCGCGCAGGGCGTCGACAGCGCGACGAAGGGCGGGGACGGTACGGACGACGGTGGGATTTCTCGGCATCTGGTCTCGGCTCGTGGGGCAATCCGGGTGGGGACGAATCTGGGTGGGACGGGCTGGCGTTCGGCAGGTGACGCAGCTTACCAAGTCCGAACCGCTATCGGCAAACCGCCGCGACAAGCCTTACCCGATCCCGGACGCGCGTGGATCACAGCTGCCGTGCCGCCGATCGACGCAGCAGTCTTGCTTGATCGACGCATCATTGAGCACGGCCGCAATTGATTTCCTGTCGCGGCGATGCATTTCACTTGACCGCAGCGGCGCGCGCTTTGAAGATCATTGACGGGATTTGAATCATGTTGGTGCAGGCTCGTCAGGGTCAATCCGGCTCCGCACATGTCATCGTGCTGGGCAACGAGAAGGGTGGATCGGGAAAGTCGACCACCGCCCTGCATATCGCCGTCGCGCTGCTGAAGGCCGGGCAGCGCGTCGCCAGCATCGATCTCGACTGCCGCCAGCAGAGCTTCACCCGCTACATCAGCAATCGCCAGGCCTGGGCGCGACGCACCGGGCTCGACCTCGAACTCCCCGCCCACCACTGCATCAAGTACGGCGAGACGATGCAGATCGAGGAGAACGAGAACGCGGAATTCCAGCAGTTCATGGCCGCGGTGAGCGCGGTGGAACGCGCCTATGATTTCATCGTCATCGATACCCCGGGCGCCGACAGCTACCTGATGCGGCTCGCGCATTCGATGGCCGACACGCTGGTGACGCCGATCAACGACAGCTTCCTCGATTTCGACGTGCTCGGGACCGTCGATCCCGCGACCTACGCGGTGACCGGCGAGAGCCATTATGCGGAGATGGTGCGCGACACCAGGCGCAAGCGCCGCCAGCTCGACGGCGCCTCGACCGACTGGATCGTGGTGCGCAACCGCCTGTCGATGCTCGGTTCGCGCAACAAGCAGCTGGTCGCCGACGGCTTGAAGCAGCTGTCGCTGCAGCTCGGGTTCCGTTCGGTCGACGGCTTTGCCGAGCGGGTGGTCTATCGCGAATTCTTCCCGCGCGGGCTGACAGCGCTCGACGACATCGACGAGGCGACGCTCGGCACCCGCCCGAGCCTCGGCCACGTGACCGCCCGCGAGGAGGTGATGAGCCTGCTCCGCCAGCTGAAGCTGCCGCTGGACGAGCGCGGCCGCCGCCGAGCCGCCAACCGGGCCGAATGGTTCAGCCAGGTCGACAAGCCGCTGGAAGTCGACGACATCATCGGCAGCTAGGCCGTCAGGCCTCCCCTCGGGCAGGTTCCAGGGCGGCGGCCGTACAGGAGGTGACGATCGTCACTTCCGAGACGATGCCGAAGCGCGGTAGTCTTGCGGGGTTTTCGGCCACTCCGTCGCCAAAATGCCGGAACAAAGCTGGCCAGATCCGGTTTTCCCAAGCCAGCCGCGTTCTCGCTCCCGTCGGCTGGTCTTGAGGTATTATCGTGCCGCAGAGCCATGGCGCTAGAAGCGAATGCACAAAGGTTGTGTGCACCGCACAATGAACGTGCTGCGAAGTCCCAACTTTTAGACTTCCTGTCACAGCGCTGTGACATATATTCTCAAAAGGAGGCCGAAGAGTCTCCGGCCAAGAATAGCCCTGAAAAGGCGGGCACCTCGAGGACGTCATGAAGCGTGGAATTCTCGTTCTGCTTTCTCTCTCCGTGGTGATCACGGCGGCCTATTTCACCGCGAGCAAGTGGGCGATCCGTCACGAAACTCTCATGTTCAAGGACCCGACGCGCGATGAGCGGCCGGTCGCGGTCGACGTTGCCGTGCGCTTCGACAAGGAGATGCAGGCCGACGCTGGCATGATCACGCTGCCGGTTGCGATCCTCAATCATGGCAATACCGTCAAATTCACCGAATATTCCTTCCTCGCGAACGTGTTCGCGGCGCGCGGCTATCTGACCATCAGCATTCAGAACGACCTGCCGTCGGACGGACCGATGGTGACCAAGGTCGGCGAGCTCTATGTCGGCCGCCTGCCGCAGTACCAGCGCGGCATCACCAACATCAAGTTCGCGATCGAGGAGATGAAGAAGCGCCAGCCGAACGCGGACTACAGCAAGCTGACGATGGTCGGCCATTCCAATGGCGGCGACATCGCGATGTATTTCGCCAAGCAGTATCCGGACGAGATCAAGAAGGTGGTGACGCTGGACAATCTGCGCGTGCCGTTCATGACCGACGGCAAGTTCAAGATTCTTTCATTCCGGTCTCACGATTCGCAGTTCAAGCCGGATCCGGGTGTCGTTCCCGATGCCGACGAATGCGAGAAGGCCGGCATCACCGTGGTGAACACCAACTTCCAGCACAACGACATGCGTGACACCGGGCCCGAGAAGGCCAAGGACTCGATCCAGGCCATGCTCGATAAATTCCTGGCCGATACCGACAGCGCTATCGCGCCGGTCGACACCAGGAATGCGCCGCCGAAGATTCTGGAGCCCGGTCCCGTCTCGCTCTACGTGCCGGTCGAGAAACCTCAGACCTTGACCGACAAGCTCAAGAAGTCGCTCTCGCTGACCAAGACCGAGACGAAGAAGGATCCGTCGGTCGCGAATTGACCGGGCGGCCCGGGATCCAGGCTGGCCCGTCACGTTGACCAATCCGCAGCCGCGGCCCACATAGTGTTTGCTGTACGAGGCAAGCGCTGATGGCCGGCAAGACGATCAAACCGACATCCGGAAGCGATGTACGCCCGGCCCATGCGCCTGGCGTGCCGACATCCAGCGCGAACGACATCGCGGCATTCGTCGCCAAGGCGCGGGCGATGTCGCCGCATCGCGCCGGCGCCCGCGGCAGGCTGGTTTTCGCGCTCGACGCCACGATGAGCCGGCAGCCGACTTGGGACATGGCGTGCACGCTGCAGGCGGACATGTTCCGCGAGGCCGGTTCGCTCGGCAGTCTCGATATCCGCCTCGTCTATTATCGCGGCTTCAATGAGTGCCGTGCGTCGGGCTGGATCTCCGACAGCGCGCAGCTCGCGCGGCTGATGAGCAAGATCGATTGCCAGGGCGGCAATACCCAGATCGGCAAGGTGCTGTCCGAGACGCGTCGCGAAGCGGTCGAGGCGGGGGTGCGCGCGCTGGTGTTCGTCGGCGACGCGATGGAGGAGAGCGCCGACGATCTGTGCGCCAAAGCCGGCGAGCTCGGCCTGCTCAAGGTGCCGGTCTTCATGTTCCAGGAGGGGCACGACGCGACCGCCGAGCAGACGTTTCGCGAGGTCGCGCGGCTGACCGGCGGTGCATGGTGCAGGTTCGATCCCGGCGCGGCCGCGCAGCTCCGCGAATTGCTGCGTGCCGCCGCAGCCTATGCCGCCGGCGGCCGCGAGGCGCTGCTGCAACTGGCCAAGACCGCGAGCGGCGCGGCGAAGCTGATCGGTCAGATGAAATAGCGCCGCGTCGCGTCAGGGTCCGCCTGATGCCGGTGAGACGAAGCTTCGCATGCTTTTTGCCGCCGGGCCGCCTATATTCCGGACATGCCAACCCTGATCGCTGGCGTCGTCGCCGTTGTCGTCCTTTATTCCGCGCTGCAGATGTTTCGTGCGGCCAATCCCGCCGTGCTTGCGCGCGCGATCAAGATCGGTGGCGGGGTGCTCGCACTGGCGGTCGCGGCCTTTACCGGCGTGCGGGGCGAGCTGGCGGTGGCAATTCCGCTCGGCATCTTCGGCGCCGGACTGCTCGGCTGGTCGCCGTTCGGAAGCACCGGATTTCCCAATTTCGGCGGCATGTTCGGCGGTTCGCGCAGCCAGGGACAAAGCTCGCGGGTGCGCTCGCAATATCTCGATATGACCCTCGATCACGGCAGCGGCGTGCTCAGGGGCCAGATCGTGGCCGGACCGCAGGCCGGCCGCATGCTCGACGAGTTCGACCTGTCGCAGCTATTGGCGATGGTCCCGAGCTTCGACGCCGAGAGCGTCGCGCTACTTGAAAGCTATCTGGACCGCCGTTTTCCCGCCTGGCGTCAGGACGCACAGGGCGACCGGGCACGGGGGCAGGGCCGTGCGGCGTCGGGTGGCAAAATGACGAACGAGGAGGCCTATCAGATCCTTGGCCTGCAGCCGGGAGCGTCGCGCGACGATATCGGCCGGGCTCACCGTACCCTGATGAAGAAACTCCATCCCGACCAGGGGGGCTCGACGTACCTCGCGGCCCGTGTGAACGAGGCCAAGGATACTTTGCTTCGTACGCATCTCTAACTCCGGCTACGCTACCAACGCCACAGCCGAGAGCTGCCTTCCGCTTCTGATTGATGCCCCGCCTGGCCCGCCGCTGTCCGGCGTGACCGATCGCTCTTTCGGGAAAATTTAACCGTAAAATCTTGACGAGAAGTTTCATGGTCGCGCCGCGCGCGGCCGGCCGGCCGTTTTCGCGACGGCAAAAGCAAAACGGCCGGCGCTTGCGGCGCCGGCCGTTTGAAATCAGCTGATGCCGACGATCAGTTGCGAACCGTGATGCAGGAGATCTCGGCGCGCTTCAGCGTCTTGCAAGCCGCCTCGGCCTGATCGCGCTCGAGGCCGGCAAAGCGGGCGCGATAGAGCTTGCGATTATCCTTGGCGACCACCTCGGTGAACGGATCCGCCTTGCTGAGCAGGCCGCGGGCCGAGCTGCGCGCGAGGTCGATGCGCTTGTTGGCCTCGCCCTCGGACTCCAGCGCGCCAACCTGGATGATCCAGCCGGTGTGCGCGGCGCTCGGCTTTGCGGCGCTCGCCGCCAGAGCGGCCTGCAGGCTGCGGGTAGCGGGTTCAATCGACGCCACGGCCTGCGGCGCCGGGGCAGCGGGTGCATGGACGGCCGAGGCCGGCAGCACGCCGAGGATGCCGTTTCCGGTGCCGAAATTGGCCGGCTGCGGCGGCATTTCGGGCCTCGAGGTCTCGGCGGCCCGCGCCATCATCGCATTGGAGGTCTCGGGGACTTCGCCGCGCGCGGGGATCGTGTTGGTGACCGGAGGCGCGGACTGCGCCGGGCCGGCCGCGGCGAGCTTGATCTGGCCGGCCTTGACCTGCACCGTCTTCACCTTGACCGGCTTCATCGGTTCAGCCGAGCCGGGGATCGCGGCGATCGGCTGGGTCTGGATCACGCCCGAGGTCAGCGGCGCCGGCTCGGGCTTGGCCTGCGGCTCCGGCTTGGCCGGGAGCGGCGGCAGCGCGGCGGCGGCCGCCGCCATCAGCGAAGGCTTGCTGGCCGGGCGCGGCGCCTGGATCGCGGCAGCTGCAGCGGCGGGCTCCGACGCGGCGACCGGCGAGGTGTCCGGCGCGCGCGCGTTATCCGCGTCGGCGACCTCGACATTGGCGTCGGCCGGATTGCGTTCGGTGATCGCGGCGGCGGTGCGGGTGGTCGCGGCCTTCCCGACGTTCTCTGCGAGCAGGTTGCGCATGATGGCGTCACGCGAGCCGCCGCTGCGGCCGCCGAGCACCACGCCGACCAGGAAGCGATTGCCGCGGCGCATCGAGGTCACGAGGTTGAAGCCGGAGGCGCGGGTGTAGCCGGTCTTGATACCGTCAACGCCCTCGACGTTGCCGAGCAGATGGTTGTGGTTGCGGATCGATTGGCCGCGGAAGTTAAACACCGAGGTCGAGAAGTAGCGGTAATAGCGCGGGAAGCGATCCTGGATCGCGCGGCCGAGGGTCGATTGATCGCGCGCTGTCGTCACCTGCTCATCGTTGGGCAGGCCGGAGGCGTTGCGATAGACGGTCCGGCTCATGCCGAGCGCACGAGCCTTGCGGGTCATCATCCGGGCGAAATCGTCTTCGCTGCCGCCGATCGCCTCGGCGATCACGACCGCGGCGTCATTGGCCGAGCGGGTGACCAGGCCCTTGATGGCGTCTTCGACCTTGATGGTCGAGCCGGGCCGCAGGCCAAGCTTGGTCGGGTCCTGTTCGGAGGCGTGCTCGGACACCGGCATTTCGGTGTCGAGCTTCATCTTCCCGGAGTCGAGGCGCTCGAACAGCAGATAGAGCGTCATGATCTTGGTCAGCGAGGCGGGGTGGCGCAGACCGTCGGGACTGGTGGCGGTGAGCACCGAACCGGTGTTGCCGTCGACGATGATCGACGCGAATTGCGGGCTGTAGCTCTCGCGCGCGGCCTCGCTGTGGTGGTGGCGGGCGTAGTGGCGCCGGTGACGGCGCGCCTCGGCGCTATCACTCGTGATCAGGATCGCCGTCGTGACGGTAACGAGCCCAAGAACGCCAACTCGCAGCGCCCGCGAGGAGGCCAAGGTTGTTCGAAGCATCTACTTCCCCGTCCCAATTTCTATCTAGATCACTGGCTCGTGAGGCGAAATTGTGCCCGGCGGCCATCGATCCTTGCCTGCGCAACAAACCACTTCGGGCAGAACCATCGGCCCACGTGGCGGCTCAGGTCGCTCTTCTAGCTAAGGTGTTGTTCACAAACAGCTTTCGAGGCTGTCTGTCGGAAGGCGAACAAAGTCCGGGAATCAGGTTAGGCGGACCGAGTTTCCAAAAGATTAAGCAACCGTTGCGTAGTCCCCCGGGGTTTATCGCAAATGCCGGAGATTCGGGGCTGTGTGATTGTGCGATGCACAATATTCATTGACTCTATTGTGCGATGCGATATGGCTATCGGCGTCAGGGGGCCGGGAGCTTCCCGGCAATGGGAATTTGCGCCTTCAAGTCTGGGAAAAGGAATTCCATCCATGGTCAAGATCGAAGACATTCAGAACTACGGCAAAGAGCATTTCGAGTCGGTCACCGCGTCGGCCAACAACCTGCAGAGCGGCGTTCAGGCCATCGCCACCGCCTATGGCGACTATGCCAAGAAGTCCTTTGAGGACACCAAGTCGTTCGTCGAGAAGCTGTCGGGCGTGAAGTCGCTGGACAAGGCGCTCGAGGCGCAGACCGAGTATCTGCGCTCGTCCTACGAGACCTTCGTTGCGGAATCGCAGAAGATCGCCGGCCTGTACAGCGACTGCGCCAAGCAGACCTTCAAGCCCTATGAGGGCCTGGTCTCCAAGTTCGCGCCGGCCGCTCAGTAAGCGACCAGGACAAACGAAAAGCCCGGCCGTTTGGCCGGGCTTTTTTGTTGTGCCTGAAGCGGGCAGCTATTTCGCCAGCCGCAGCTTGCTGAGGGCGGTTCCGATCGTGTTGAACGTCGTCAGGATCTGGGTCGAACTGGTCAGCATGAAGAATTTGTCGGGCGTGCTGGCGCAGTTCTTCAGGACGGTTGAGGTCGGATCGGCGGGCGAGTGCGTGTTCACCTGGATCGTGTAGATCGTGTACAGCGGCTGGCCGCTGGAGTCCTTCGCGGCCTGCAGGTTCTGGCACAGCAGGGATTGCCTGGCGTCGATCGGGTTGCCGGAGGCCTGCGTGCGGCCATCGCCATATTCGGGCCAGCGGTCCTCGGTGTTCAGACCGTCGGACAGGAGAATGATGACCCGGTTGTAGGTCGTGTTGGAGTCCTCCGCCGGGGTGTTCAACGGGCCGCCCACCAGCAGCGACTGCCATGCCCACGCCAGGCCGACCGCCTGGTTGGTGCCGCCGGTCGGCTGCATCGCGTTGACCGCATTTTTGAGCGCGGTCCAGTTGTAGCTCAGCGGAATGATCGGCTCGAGCTGCGGCGAGGAGTTGCTGCTGCAGTAGGAGTAGCCGTTCTCAAACAGCTCGTTGGCCGGGAACAGCGTGGTGACGTCGGATGACCCCGGCAGCACGCCGGTCGCATCGTTCGGCTGGGTGCGGTCTGCGATGCAGCCCGTCCAGTTGCCGATCGGGTTGGTGGACGCTTGCCGCCAGTCGTTCTTCACGGTGGGGATCTTGTTGGTCGAGGTCCATTGATTGTTGGTCCATCCGACGACGGCGCTGACCCGGGGCTGGCCCTGATTGTCGGCTGTGTCGTTGGGGCCGGGCTGCGTCCAGTCGTGGGTGTACAGCTTGCCGGTGCATTGATAGACGCCGCCGGAGGTGCCGCAACTGCAGCCGGAGACATCGTTACCGGAAGAATTCTTCGGACAGCTGCACGACGTCGAGCCGCTGCAGAACACGCCGGTGCCGACCTGCGTGCTCACCCAGCAGCCATTGTAGCGCGTGTAGGAGTTCGCATCGACGCTGGGGCAGATGTAGCCTGAGTAGGTCCCGCTCGAGGGGATGTAGTTCGCGCTGCCCGTATTGGTCGGGCTCTTCTGGCAGGTGAAGCCGCCATTGCTGTTGGTCCACGGGCATCGCGCACCGGGTCCGACCGCGTGCCAGTTCATCGGCAGACTTGCCTGCATGGTGCCGTTGGCGGGCTGCGTGGTCGGGGGATTGAGCCAGTCGGTCCAGTCGATCCAGCTCTGGCCGACATTGCTGCTGCCGACATTGACGACCTTCTCGAACGGAATGATGGAGATATAGACGTCACCATTGTTCTTGCTCAGCGCGCTGAGCTGGTCGATCAGTCCGCCGGTTCCGGCCACCGCGTTGCGCAGCGCGGTGATCTTGTTGTCGTCCGACATCGATCCCGTATTATCGAGGGCGAGGGCAACGCGCATCTTGACGTTGCCCCAGGTGGTGGTCGTCGAGGTACCGAAATTCATTTTCTGGAAATTGCCGCCGGACAGATCGGCAAACTTTATGAAATAGGTGTTGATGTAGCCGGACCCGCTCAGGAGAATGGTCGCCGCTGCGGACGAGGTCGGCGTCGTATAGTTGGCCGTGACGGAAACGCCCTGGCCGTCCTTGTTGGTGTAGAGTGCGGTGAAATAGGTCTGCGCCTTGCTCGGGATATCCGCAGCCGTGATGTTGCCCATGGTCAGATCCTTGGACAGCATCAGCGCGGTCGAATCGAGCGCCGCCTGCATCGCGGAGCGGGCGGTGTTGGCGCGGGTATAGTCGATCGCGGCTCCCACGAAAGCGAGCAGCGGTAGCATCGCGAAGGTGAACATCACCGCGACATTGCCGTTATTTGCCCTGGAAAACCGGCGAGCAACCGCGCAGACGCGATCGGAAATGGCTGAACCAAGCATGGCACTCTCGTCGAAATGGATTGCGATGGCATCTCGACCGGCGCCGCTAAACAGATGGTGAATCGGGCACGGGAAACCCGGCCGGGTGGCGTGGGGGAGGCTCAAAACCCGGGCAAAAGCGCTGGCTATCCTCAATGACGTCTAAATTGGCGCCCGACTCCTTTGTCAAATCGGGCAGAAATGATTAACCTTCCGAGGGTTGCCGCGCCGGGAATCGGACCGGTGGGCCGCGCCGGGTCCGCGCTTGCGGCAGGACCTCGCGAGGCCCATATTCGGGAGGTCGATCCGGCCGCCGGATCGGACCGGGAGCGGCAATCTGGAAAGCATTGCTGGGGGTTCCGCGATCAGTCTTGCGGCAGTCGCGACCACCATCCAATTGCCATCCGGTTTCCCGCCATCCGGTTTCCCTTGGGGAATTCGAACGCCTGAGCCATGTTGCGATCCACGTTGACAGTCCCGATTTCCGAGCCGGTTTCGTCGATGCCGGCGGTGGCCGCCGCGCCGGCGCCGAAAATGAACAATGATGACAACCGCAATGGGACGGGCAGCGGCCCGTCGACCTCGGTCATCACCAAGGTCAAGCCGAAGACCAAGCGCCCGAACCTGTACCGCGTCCTGATCCTGAACGACGACTACACGCCGATGGAGTTCGTCGTTCACGTGCTGGAACGATTCTTCAACAAGGACGCCGAGGCGGCGACCAAGATCATGCTGCACGTTCACCACCACGGGATCGGCGAGTGCGGCGTTTTTACCTACGAGATCGCCGAGACCAAAGTGACGCAAGTCATGGACTTCGCGCGCAAGCATCAGCATCCATTGCAATGCGTGATGGAAAAGAAATAGCTCGCTGGAACGACTGACCCGCCGCGGGGCGCGGAACGGGTCTTGCATCGCGGTTTTTGATGGTGGTGAACGGCGTTCCCGTACGATCACGGGGCGCCGCCGCGCGACGCCCCGATGCCCCGAATTTAGAAGAAAACCATCATCGCGGGACCGGTCTTTCGCCACGATCCGTCGTAACTATATCAAAGGCGATCACGAAGGTTGTTATTGCCTGACCCGGTAATGGCGATCATGATGGCAGGGGGCCATAGAGGACGCGAATGCCAACTTTTTCCCAAAGCCTTGAACAATCGCTGCACCGTGCATTGGCGATCGCAAACGAGCGTCACCATCAATACGCGACGCTCGAACATCTGCTGCTGTCGCTGATCGATGACTCGGATGCGGCGGCTGTGATGCGGGCCTGCAGCGTCGATCTCGACAAGCTCAGGACGAGCCTCGTTAATTATCTCGAGACCGAATTCGAAAACCTGGTGACTGACGGCGCCGATGACGCGAAGCCGACCGCCGGGTTCCAGCGCGTGATCCAGCGCGCGGTGATTCACGTCCAGTCGTCCGGTCGCGAGGAAGTGACCGGCGCCAACGTCCTGATCGCGATCTTCGCCGAGCGCGAGAGCCATGCCGCGTACTTCCTGCAGGAGCAGGACATGACGCGCTACGACGCCGTCAACTACATCAGCCACGGCATCGCCAAGCGGCCCGGCGTGTCCGAGGCGCGGCCGGTCCGCGGCGTCGACGAGGAAACCGAGACCAAGGGCAACGAGGACGCCAAGAAGAAGGGCGAGGCGCTCGAGACCTATTGCGTCAACCTCAACAAGAAGGCGCGCGACGGCAAGATCGATCCGGTGATCGGCCGCAATGCCGAGATCAACCGTGCGATCCAGGTCTTGTGCCGCCGCCAGAAGAACAACCCGCTGTTCGTCGGCGAAGCAGGTGTCGGCAAGACCGCGATCGCCGAAGGCCTCGCCAAGCGCATCGTCGACAGCGACGTGCCGGAAGTGCTGGCGGCCGCGACCGTGTTCTCGCTCGACATGGGCACGCTGCTCGCGGGCACCCGCTATCGCGGCGATTTCGAGGAGCGGCTCAAGCAGGTCCTGAAGGAGCTGGAGGCGCATCCGAACGCCATCCTGTTCATCGACGAGATCCACACCGTGATCGGAGCCGGCGCCACCTCCGGCGGCGCGATGGATGCGTCCAATCTGCTGAAGCCCGCGCTGGCTTCGGGCACGATCCGCTGCATGGGCTCGACCACCTACAAGGAATATCGTCAGCACTTCGAGAAGGACCGCGCGCTGGTGCGGCGCTTCCAGAAGATCGACGTCAACGAGCCGACGGTGGAAGACGCGATCGCGATCCTCAAGGGCCTGAAGCCCTATTTCGAGGATTACCATCGGCTGAAATACACCAATGAGGCGATCGAGGCGGCGGTGCAGCTGTCGTCGCGCTACATCCACGACCGCAAGCTGCCCGACAAGGCGATCGACGTGATCGACGAGTCCGGCGCGGCGCAGATGCTGGTCGCCGAGAGCAAGCGCAAGAAGACGATCGGCATCAAGGAGATCGAGACCACGATCGCGACCATGGCGCGGATCCCGCCGAAGAGCGTGTCGAAGGACGATGCCGAGGTGCTGAAGCATCTCGAGCAGACCCTGAAGCGCACGGTGTTCGGCCAGGACAAGGCGATCGAGTCGCTGGCGGCGTCGATCAAGCTGGCGCGAGCCGGCCTGCGCGAGCCGGAGAAGCCGATCGGCAGCTATTTGTTCTCGGGTCCGACCGGCGTCGGCAAGACCGAGGTGGCCAAGCAACTCGCGGCGTCGCTCGGTGTCGAGCTGCTGCGCTTCGACATGTCCGAATACATGGAGCGGCACACCGTGTCGCGCCTGATCGGCGCGCCTCCCGGCTATGTCGGCTTCGACCAGGGCGGCCTGCTCACCGATGGCGTGGATCAGCATCCGCATTGCGTGGTGCTGCTCGACGAGATCGAGAAGGCGCACCCGGATCTCTACAACGTGCTGCTGCAGATCATGGATCATGGCCGGCTCACCGACCATAACGGCAAGCAGGTCAACTTCCGCAACGTGATCCTGATCATGACCACGAATGCCGGGGCGGCCGATCTTGCGCGGCAGGCCTTCGGCTTCACCCGCTCGAAGCGGGAAGGCGACGATCACGAGGCGATCAATCGCCAGTTCGCGCCGGAGTTCCGCAACCGGCTGGATGCGATCGTCTCCTTCGCGCACCTCAATGCCGAGGTGATCGGCATGGTGGTCGAGAAGTTCGTGCTGCAACTCGAGGCGCAACTCGCCGACCGCGACGTCACGATCGAGCTGTCCGAGCCTGCAAAGGCCTGGCTGATCGAGCACGGCTATGACGAGCAGATGGGCGCACGTCCGATGGCGCGCATCATCCAGGAACACATCAAGAAGCCGCTCGCGGATGAGGTGCTGTTCGGCCAGCTCAAGGGCGGCGGACACGTCCGCGTCATCCTGGTCAAGGACGAGGCGACCGCCAAGGACAAGATCGGCTTCGAATATGTCGAGGGTCCGGTCACGCCGAAGCCCGAGAACCTTCCGCCGCGCAAGCGCAAGCCGCCGAAGGGTGGTCCCAACGGCGGCGGAGGCGGCACCAAGGGGCCGGCCTCAAAGGGGCCGATGGTCAAGGTCTGAGGCGCGAGCGAACAACCAAACGAAAAGGCCGGCTGAGGACAGCCGGCCTTTTTGTTTGCGGCGGTGGAGGGCCTCGATGCGATCCGCATTGTATGCGGCGTCACTCGCCCTTCAGGCGCTGGCCCTCATGGACCCGGACCTGATCGGCGCCGCGGCGGCCGGCCGAGGACAGTCGCAGCGTGCTGAGCACAGCGCCCACGACGGCAAAGCCGACGCCGACCATCAGCGAGATCCGGGTGCCGTCAGCCGGATAGCGTGCCAGCAAGAGTGCCACCAGCGCGGCGCCGATGGTCTGTCCGAGCAGGCGCGCGGTCCCTAGCATGCCGCTGGCGCCGCCCGAGCGCTCGCGCGGGGCGGCGGCGATCATGGTGCGGTTGTTTGGGGTCTGAAACAGGCCGAAGCCGGCGCCGGCGAGCGCCATGCGCCAGATCACGTCGATCGGCGCGGCGTTGGCCGGCATCAAGGCCAGCGTGCCCAATCCGGTCGCGAACAGCAGCAGGCCGATGCCGCCGAGCAGGCCGGCCGGATAACGTTCCACCAGCCAGCCCGCGAGCGGGGCGGCGAACGCGACCGCGATCGGCCAGGGCGTGATCAACAGGCCGATCTGAACCGCCGAATATCCGAAATGGTTCTCGAGATAGAACGGCATCGCGACAAAGGCCAGCATCTGACCGCAGAACGAGGCGATCGAGGTGCCGATCGAGAGCGCGAAGATCGGAATCCGCAGCAGGTCGACGGGCAGCAGCGGCGAGGGCAGATGCTGCTGCCGCCGGTACAGCAAATGCGAGGCGACCGCGGCGACGGCGAACTCCAACGCGCAGAGATACAGCGCCCCGCCGTGGCCGGCGCTGTCGATCGCGCTGATGCCGAACCCGAACGCGATGGCGCTCATCGCGGCGCTCTGCCAGTCGAAGGCGTGAACCGCCGGCCTGGTGTGCGGCAGGAAGCGCCAGCCCAGCGCCAGCGTGACGATGCCGAGCGGAACATTGATGGCGAACAGATACGGCCAGGTCCCTACCGCCAGGATGAACGAGGCAATGGTCGGGCCGACCGCGGCCGAGATCGCGACTACCAGCGCGTTGACGCCGATGCCGCGGCCGAGCTGCGAATGCGGGTAGATGAAGCGAACCAGCGCGGTGTTGACGCTGAGGATTCCGGCAGCGCCAAACCCCTGCAGGATGCGGGCGACCGTCAGCAGCGGCAGCGTATGCGACAGCGCGCAGAACAGCGAGGCCAGCGTGAACAGCAACAGCCCCGCCAGATAGACGCGGCGATAGCCGATGATTTCGCCGAGCGAGGCCAGTGGCAGCAGCGAGATCGTGATCGCCAATTGATAGCCGTTGACGATCCAGATCGAAAACGCGGGGCTGGCGTTCAGATCCCGGGCAATGGTCGGCAGCGCAACGTTGGCGATCGAGCCGTCGACGACGGCCATCACAAGGCCGAGCGCGATCGTGAGAATGGCCCAATTGCGCTGCGGCTGCGGCAGCCCGTCGGGATGCTCGATGATCGCGGACGACATGTCGTGGAGTGGCTCTCGGGTTCCGGCGTTGCGGGGATTACCGCATGCTGGATTAGCCCGGCCTTTGCAACCCCGAATGCCGGATGTCGGCCGCGACGGAAACGATGGCTGCGAGCCGAGCTGGCTCAGCCCTGGCCGAGCAACTCATTGATGCGCCGCTGCAGCTGCCGCTTCTTGATCTCGCTGCGGCGGACCCGCTCGTCGAGATCGCTGACCGGTGTGTCCGAGGTCATGATCCGGAAGGCGAGGCCGACCTTGTTCGCCTGGCGCCAGATCAGGCGGGCCAGGAACGAGCGGCCCTTGCGTGCGACGCTGAGATTGATCTCTTCGGGCAGATGCACAGCATCGCCAAATTCAACGCAGGCACCGCCTTCGCTGATATTGCGAACGACGCAATCCATCGTCGAGCCGCGTTCATTGATCTCCGCAACCGCACCATAAAACACCCTGTCGCGTACGCTCTGGCGCCGGTCCTGCATGGGAAATCCTCCAAATGAACGGCACGACTGTACCGGTCCGCCTCAGCGAAAAGAAGGGCGCCGGGGGAACCCGTTGCAGTTAGTGTAAATATTTGCATCCGTGAGGGCGTGGATTCCCGGCTATTTTGCGCCGCAAGAGGCCCTTGGCTTCGCGCGAAAGCGCTTTAGTTCGGCAGCCGGCTTTGCCGCCAGTCGCGCGGCGACAGGCCGTAATGGTCGCGGAACACGCGGCCGAAATGCGAGAGATCGTTAAAACCCCAGGCGAATGCGATCTCGCCGATGTGGCGATGCGCGTGCGCCGGCGAGGCGAGGTCGCGCTTGCAGCGCTCCAGCCGCTGCGCCAGCACGAAGCGCTGGAACGAGGTGTCCTCGTCGGCCAGCAGGCTGTTGACGTAGCGCGGCGAGATGCCGAGCGCGGCGGCGGTCTCGGTGAGGCCAAGCTCGGGGTTCGGCAGATGCGCGAGTACATGCGCCTTCAGCCGGTAGAGCAGCGCGGAGCGGTGGGTCGAGGCGGGCAGCGCGGCGCCGCCGAGCCGCTCGCTCATCGCCATCGCGAGCAGGTCGGCGGCCTGGTCGGCGAGGCGGATCGCGTTGTCAGGATCGAGCTTGTCGGCGATCTCGGAGAGCCCCGCGATGAACTGCCAGGCGAGCCGCTGCACGGGACGATCCGATGTGAACGTGGTCGCAGTTAAGCCCTGGGTGCCGGCGAAGCGCCGGTGCAGCATGGCGCGCGGCACCTGGAAGATGGTCTGCGTGAAGTCGGCGTTGAAGCGCAATTCATAGGGCCGGGTGGTGTCGTAGAATGCGAACTCGCCGGGCTGGATCACGGTCTCGCGGCCGTCCTGCAGCACGGCGCCAGCGCCGCTCCGGCCGAGCGCGAACAGAACAAGATCCTCGCTGGCGCGTGCGATCCGCGACGGCGTGCGCAGCACCCGTTGCTGGCTCGACGAGACGAGGGAGCATTTCACCGCGCCCAGCTGCGTGCTGGTGATGGCGCCGTGGAAGGCGGTGCCGAGATCGGACTTGCAGTCGAGCTGCACGAAGACGTCGCAGACGATGTCCTGCCAGAGCGCAAGGCGCCGATGGGTGGGCGCGTCTTCCGTGGTGAACAGGGCCGGCATGATTTCCTCCCTTCACGAGTGCAAACGCTGGCCACGCGAACAAAGCAAGCTTCATACCGGGGACGGCCAGGGAATCTCCTCCGCAGTCGAATTTTCCTTCCGTCCTGGTCGAACGGCGTGCCCGGTCCCGGGGCAGCATGATGTCAGAGGCCGCCATGGCCGATCAAGTACGAACCGGCCGGAAGCGTCGGCCGCGAGGAGGACATCATGGGCATCGAACATCCGAAATACCGCGTTGCGGTGGTGCAGGCCGCACCTGCCTGGCTCGACCTCGACGCCTCCATCGCCAAGTCCATCGCGCTGATCGAGGAGGCCGCCGCCAAGGGGGCGAAGCTGATCGCGTTTCCCGAGGCCTTCATCCCCGGCTATCCCTGGTACATCTGGCTGGACTCGCCGGCCTGGGCGATCGGGCGCGGCTTTGTGCAGCGCTATTTCGACAACTCGCTCAGCTACGACAGCCCGCAGGCCGAGAAGCTGCGGCTCGCGGTCAAGAAGGCCGGCATGACCGCGGTGCTCGGCCTGTCCGAGCGCGACGGCGGCAGCCTCTACCTCGCGCAATGGTTGATCGGGCCCGACGGCGAGACCATCGCGAAACGGCGCAAGCTGCGGCCGACCCATGCCGAGCGCACCGTCTATGGCGAGGGCGACGGCAGCGACCTTGCGGTGCATGACCGTCCCGGCATCGGCCGGCTCGGCGCGCTGTGCTGCTGGGAGCACCTGCAGCCGCTGTCGAAATACGCCATGTACGCCCAGAACGAGCAGGTCCATGTCGCGGCCTGGCCGAGCTTCTCGCTGTACGATCCGTTCGCACCGGCGCTCGGCTGGGAGGTCAACAACGCGGCCTCGCGGGTCTATGCGGTCGAGGGTTCGTGCTTCGTGCTGGCGCCCTGCGCCACGGTCTCGCAGGCAATGGTCGACGAGATGTGCGACCGCGACGACAAGCACGCGCTGCTGCATGTCGGCGGCGGACACGCCGCGATCTACGGGCCGGACGGCAGCTCGATCGCCGAGAAGCTGCCGCCCGAGCAGGAGGGGCTGTTGCTCGCCGATATCGATCTCGGCGCGATCGGGATCGCCAAGAACGCCGCCGATCCGGCCGGGCACTATTCGCGCCCCGATGTCACGCGTCTGCTGCTGAACAAGAAGCCCTCGAAGCGCGTCGAGCATTTCGCGCTGCCGCTCGACAGCCTTGAGGAGATCGACGCGGCCGCGAGCTGAACGCACGACATCCAACCGGAGGCGACTGTCATGGAATCCGCGATTCCCTTCCATCTGCAGACGGCGCGGTCGCGTCATCGTCGCGTACCGGACGATTACGCGCCGCCTTATCCGTCCTTCGTTGCACGCCACAAGCCCGCGGTCGCACGCGTGATCATGGCCTATTTCGGTGTGCAATATCGCGGCGAGCCGACCGCCGCCGTGACCGCGGCGCTGGCGCAGATCGCAACGCGCTTTGCCAGGGAAAACGGTCCGACGCATTGGGATCGTGCGCAATATGTCGACCAGGCCGGCTTCACCAACGTCGTCTCGGTTGCCTATTGGGACGATGCCGGGCGTTTCGACGCCTGGTTCGACGGCGCGCGCGAGGCCTGGACCGGCAGCGGCGCCACTGAGGGCGTCGGCCGCTTCATCGAGGTGCTGCGGCCGCATGTGGCGCGCTACGAGACGCTGTTCTCGTCGCTCGGCCGTCCGGAGGGTGTCGCGGTGCTCGCCGACGGCATGAGCGGCGAGGTGCAGGAGCACGCCTATTGGGGCGGCATGCGCGACCGTATCCCGCTGTCGCAGACCGACGCGATGACGCCAGGCGGCGGGCCGCGCGTGATCCGCGACGGCGACCGCATCCGCGTGATTGCGCATGACAATCTCTGCCTGATCCGCTCCGGACAGGACTGGAGCGACACCGAAGCATCGGAACGCAAGATGTATCTCGACGATGTCGAGCCGGTGCTGCGCGAGGGCATGGATTTCCTGCGCGACGATGGCGTGCCGATCGGCTGCTACGCCAACCGCTACATGCGCGTTGTCGATGCCGAGGGCAGGCTGACCGAAAAGTCCTACGGCCAGAGCTGGTGGAAGAGCCTCGCGGCGCTGGAGCGCTGGGCGGAATCGCACCCGACCCATGTCAGGATTTTTGGCGCGGCGATGAAGTATCTCTCGACCTTGGGCCCGAACGCCAAGCTCAGGCTGTATCACGAGGTCACCGTGGCAGCCGCCGACGAGCAGTTCTTCGAATATCTCGGCTGCCACGAACGGACCGGCATGCTCACCGCCGTACAGGTCGCCGCGGATCAGCCGAGTTGAGTTAGCCCTAAGAGACGGCCGTGAGAGGTAGCTTCGTCATGACCGGGCTTGTCCGCGTCCATGATTGACAAGAAGCGAGAGTGAGCATTACGCCTCCGCTTGTCGTCCCCCGGCTTGACCGGGGGACCCAGTACGCCGCGGCTTCTCCGTGACTGGTTGGTGTCTCTGGAATACTGGATCGCCCGGTCAAGGCCGGGCGATGACACCGTGAGTTGGCAAAGTGCCCGTGTCTAACGCCGAGCCCTACGCGACGCGCAGCCCCTTGGCGATCTCCTTCTGCGCGTCGAACTCGCGGCGCAGGCGGGCCAGCTCCTCGGCGCTGAGCGCATCGGCGTTGCTGTAGTCACGCTTCCAGGAAGCATCCTCGCTCCAGCGCCGCGGCGACTGCACCGTGGTCTGCGGGCCAGGCGCGGACTCCAGCACGCGCAGCGCCAGCTCCAGCGTGAACGCCTGCGAGGCAACGTCCTGCGGCTTGCCGGCGGAATTGCCGAGCGGGAAATCGGAGAACAGGAAGCGCGGCACCGCGGCGTGCTCGACGATATCCTTGGCGCAGCCCATCACGACCGTGGAGATGCCGTTGGCTTCGAGATGCCGCGCCACCAGGCTGATGGTCTGGTGGCAGACCGGGCAGTTTGGCACCAGCACCGCGGCGTCGACATTGTCGTCACGGCAGCGTTTGAGGATTTCCGGCGCGTCGGTCTCGATTGTGACGCGGTGGCTGCGGTTGGTCGGGGCGCCGAAGAAGCGCGGGGCGACGTCGCCGATCGTGCCGGCCGCGGCGAGGCGCTTCAATTGCGCCAGCGGGAACCAGGTGCCGCTGTCGGTCGCCGTGGTGTGGGTGCGGTCATAGGCGATGTGCGAAATCCGCAGATCGTGTGGCTCCGACGTGTCGCCATCATAGACCGAATAGAATTTGGCGCCGCCATTGTATTTCGCGCCGGGGCCCTGGTCGCCCCGGGTGGGGTCGAACGGTGCCGCGGTCGTGATGATGGCAACCCGGGACTGGTTCAGCGGCTTCTTCAGAGGTTGGAACGGGGCGGAGGTGTAATGCGCCCAGCGGTAGGGGGTGGTGTAGCCGATCGCCGCGTAATAATCGCGGGTCCGCTTCATGTAGCCGATCGGGGCGTCGTCGTCGGAGGCAAAGCCGAGTTGATCGTCCGTAGCTGCGGCCATTTTGCGCTCCCTTTTGCGCGCCATCATTTCAGTCCATAGCTAGACCACGAGCTTGCGGTGTCAAGCCACGCCGCGCGGGAGCAGATTTGCGATGCGAACGGGTCGTTGCGCCGCATGGGTCATGCTTGTGTTGCTGGTGTCGCCGGTCGGCGCCGGCGCCGAGGACGCGCCTGCCGCAGCCCCGGCGCCGCCGCCGTCCGCCGAGCAGCCCGCAGCGCCGCCCGCTGACAAGCCCGTCGCGCCCGCCGAGAAACCCGCCGCGGCGCCGGCAGATCAGCCTGCGCCACCGCCGGGAGATCAGGCTGCGCCATCGGCCGAGAAACCTGCACCCCCCGCGGATACGCCGGCGACACAGGCCGAGAAACCTGCGGCAACGACTGAGAAACCCGCAGACGACGCGCGCGAGAGCGACACCCGCGAGGCGATGTGCCTGATGATCGAGTCGGCGGCGCGGGCGAACGACCTGCCGCTCGAATTCTTCGCGCGCGTGATCTGGCAGGAGAGCCGCTTCCAGGCCGATGCGGTCGGTCCCATGACCCGCAACGGCCAGCGCGCGCAGGGCATCGCGCAATTCATGCCGGGCACGGCAAACGAGCGCGGGTTGCTCGATCCGTTCAATCCGGTGCAGGCGCTGCCGAAGTCGGCCGAATTCCTCAGCGAGCTGCGCAGCCAGTTCGGCAATCTCGGCCTCGCGGCCGCGGCCTACAATGCCGGTCCGCGCCGGATCCAGGACTGGCTCGCCGGCTCCGGCTACATGCCGCAGGAGACGCGCAATTACGTCTCCGCGATCACCGGCTCCAGCGTCGACGACTGGGCCGCCGCCGGGCGCAACGGCAAGATGCCGCAGCGCGCGCCGACCACGAGCTGCCGCGAGCTGATGGCGCTGCTGAAGCGCGCGCCGAATCCGTTCGTCGCTGGGCTCGGGCAGCACATCACTCTGTCGGCCGCCAAGGTCTGGGGCGTGCAGCTTGCCGCCGGCTTCAGCCGCGACAAGGCGCTGGCGATGTATGCCCGCGCCATCAAGCGCCTGTCCAATGTGATCGGGGATCAGGATCCGAGCTTGCTTTCTTCGCGGCTGCGCACCCGCGGCAGCGCGACCTTCTACCAGGTGCGCATCGGCGCCGACACGCGCCCCGAAGCCGACGGCCTGTGCAACCGCATTCGCAAGGCGGGCGGGGCGTGCTTCGTGCTGAAGAACAGGGCGTGATTGCGTGGATCCGTAGCCCGGATGAAGCGAAGCGCAATCCGGGACAGCTCTCGCCGGTTGCAAAAGCGGCCCCGGATTTCGCTGGCGCTTCATCCGGGCTACCGAGGCGCATACCCGCCGTGCGCCGTCACTTGCTTGACCCTGCGTTGTCCGCGCCCTAATCCGCCGCGATTGCAAAACCATCCGGTTCCCCGTGGCGCTTCCTCCGCTCGATTCTCCGCAATGGCACACCTCGTTCCGCGCCTTCCTGTGGGGCGCGCGGTCGATCGGCGCGACCGTGCTGACCCTGGTGCTGTTTGCGACCTATCTCGGCATCGGCGCGCTGGCGCATGATTCCGGCTTTTCGCTGGGCTGGACCCTGGCGAGCACGGCGTTCGTCTGGGCCGGTCCCGCGCAGATCATCGTGATCACGACGCTCGGCTCCGGCGCCACCGTGCTGCAATCGGCAATCGCGGTCACCGTCAGTGCGATCCGCCTGTTCCCGATGGTGGTCTCGGTGTTGCCGATGATGCGCACCGAACAGACCAAGCGGCGGCATCTGATCCTGGTGGCGCATCTCACCGCCGTGACGCTGTGGGTCGAGTGCTTCCGCTTCCTGCCGCAGGTGCCGCGCAACCGGCGCATCGCCTTCATCCACGGGCTCGGCTGCGGGCTGGTCACGGTCTGCCTGATCGCCAACACGATCGGTTACATGCTCGCGGCGAACCTCACGCCGCTGTTCGCCGCCGGCATGCTGATGCTGACGCCGCTCGCCTTCCTTTTCTCCACGGCGCGCAATTGCCGCGAGCTCGCCGATGTCATCGCGCTGGTGCTCGGCCTATTGCTGTTCCCGCTGGCGGCGATGCTGAACAGCGGCGTCGACATCCTGGTCAGCGGGGTCGTCGCGGGCACCATCGCCTATGCCGTGCACCGGGCGAGGGCAGGCATCGTCGGGGCGCGCGCATGAGTACCTTCATCGGCGATTGGCATGCGCTCGCGATCCTGTTCGTGGCAGGCGTCATCCCCAATCAGATCTGGCGCATGCTCGGCCTGTGGTTCGGCGGCGGCATCGACGAGAACTCCGAGCTCTTGGTCTGGGTGAGGGCGGTCGCCACCGCGATCCTCGCCGGTATCATCGCGCAGATCGTGGTGCAGCCGCCGGGCGCGCTCGCCAGCGTGCCGGACTGGCTGCGCTACGGCGCCGTCGCCGCGGGCTTTGTCGTGTTCATGCTGGCGAGGAAGTCGATCTTCGCCGGCGTGATCGCGGGCGAGATCGTCATGATCGCAGGCAAATACTGGCTCGGCTGATTGCGGCGTCCGCATTATCCGCTACTCTCGCTCCCCAAGAACAAGACAACGGGGAAACGGCATGCAGCGGCGCGCATCATCGCTATTCATTGTTGCTCTGACGGCGTTGCTGGCGGCGACGCTGCCGGCGCGAGCCGCGGATTATCCGACGCGACCGATCAAGCTCGTGGTGCCCTATGCCGCGGGCGGGCCGACCGACGTGCTCGGCCGCATCGTCGGCGAATATCTCGGGCGCGATCTCAAGCAGGTGGTCGTGGTCGAGAACAAGGCCGGCGCACAGGGCGCGATCGGCGCCGAAGCGGTGGCGCGCTCCGATCCCGACGGCTACACGCTGTTCGTGACCGCCGCCTCGATCTTCGTGCTCAATCCGCTGCTCTACAAGAAGCTGCCCTACGATCCGGCCAGGGATTTTCGCCTGCTGTCCGTGATCACGGACGCGCCGATGATCATGGAGGTGCATCCCTCGGTGCCGGCCAGGACGATCGCGGAGTTCGTCGCCTACGCCAAGAAGAATCCCGGAAAACTCAATTTCGGATCGGCCGGCACCGGCGGCACGGTTCATCTCGCCGGCGAGATGTTCAAGCAGATGGCCGGCGTCGAGATGACCCACGTGCCCTACAAGGGCGCGGGTCCGGCGCTGACCGACCTCTTGTCCGGCAACATCCAGCTGATGTTCGACACGCTCGGCACCGCGCTGCCGCCGGTCAAATCGGGCATGCTGCGGCCGCTCGGCGTCAGCTCGACGGAGCGCATCCCCGATTTGCCCGATCTGCCGACGATCGCCGAGAGCGGCTATCCCGATTATGCGGTCAGCGTCTGGTATGGTATCGCAGCGCCATCGAAAGTGCCTGATGACGTCGCCGACAAGATCAAGGCGAGCCTCGACCGGGCCTTGAACGACGAGGCGTTCCGCGCTTCGCTGCTCAAGATCGGATTCCCGCCGCTGCACGCGAAGAGCCAGGCCGAGATCGACAAGTTCGTGAATACCGATCGCGCGCGATGGGCGGGCGTGGTCAAGGCGCTGAACATATCGCTGGATTGACACATGGTACGTGAAATGGAACTGCGCCAGGGCGAGGTCGCCGTCGACATGCCGACGGCGCGCGATGCCGGGCCGGTCTTCATCGGCCGCATCCGTACGCCCTGGACCTCGCGGCTGGCGACGCCGCGGCAGGGGCGGCACGACGGCCCGGTGTGCCGGCTCGAGATTTTCGAGCCCTGGGTCGCCGCGATCAAGGGCGTCGATTTCTATTCAAATCTCGAGGTGCTGTACTGGCTGCACCAGTCGCGCCGCGACATCGTGCTGCAAAGCCCGAAGAACAACGGCAACACCCGCGGCACCTTCTCGCTGCGCTCGCCGGTGCGCCCCAACCCGATCGGCACCTCGATCGTCAAGCTGGTCGGTGTCGAGGGCAACGTCATTTTGGTGCGCGGCCTCGACTGCCTCGACGAGACGCCGCTGATCGACGTCAAGCCCGACCGCTGCGAGTTCACCCCGCTGGCCCCGCCGCAGGCGGGGGACTTCGAGACGGAGTAAAATCTGCGACGTCGTAGCCCGGATGCAGCGAAGCGAAATCCGGGGCAGCACTCTTACTGCACGGCAGAGAGTCCCGGATTGCGCTGCGCTTCATCCGGGCTACGGAATAGCGCCGTGGCCTACTTCAACGCCGCGCTCAGCTTTGCCGCGCTCGCCTCCAGCACCTTGGCATCTTCCTTGTGGCTCGCGGGCGGCAGCAGCGCGACGCCGTCCTTGCGCGGCATGACGTGCATGTGCAGATGGAACACGACCTGGCCGCCGGCGGGCTCGTTGAATTGCTGCACGGTGATGCCGTCGGCTTCGAACGCCTTCATCGCGGCGGCGGCGATCTTGTGCGAGGCGCGCGCGACGTGCGCGTAGTCGTCGGGCTTGATGTCGAGGATGTTGCGGGCAGGGGCCTTGGGAATGACGAGCGTATGCCCCGGCGAGCGCGGCATGATGTCGAGGAACGCGAACACGTGCTCGTCTTCATAGACCTTGTAGCAGGGCAGCTCGCCGCGCAGGATCTTTGCGAAAATGTTGTTGCTGTCGTAGGCGGCGGGCATGGCGGCGGTTCCTCGATGATGCTGCTTTATTGCCTAGGTGGCGGCGGAGACGTCAAGCGTCGTCGTCGACCGTCTTGCGGAACGGGCCGGCCTCGGCGAGCTCACGGCCGACCTCGGCGACATAGTCGCGCTCGCGCTTGAGGTAATCGGCGATCGCCCTGCGCAGTCCGGGATCGGCGATGAAATGCGCCGAATAGGTCGTCTGCGGCAGGTAGCCGCGCGCCAGCTTGTGCTCGCCCTGCGCGCCGGCCTCGACCACCTTGAGCCCGCGCTGAACCGCGAAATCGATCGCCTGGTAGTAGCAGACCTCGAAATGCAGGAACGGGTGGTGCTCGATCGCGCCCCAGTTGCGGCCGAACAGTGTGTCCGAGCCGATGAAGTTGATCGCACCGGCGATCCAGCGTCCGTTGCGCTTGGCCATCACCAGCAGCACGTCCCGGCTCATGGTCTCGCCGATCAGCGAGAAGAATTCTCGGGTCAGATACGGCCGGCCCCACTTGCGCGAGCCGGTCTCCATGTAGAACTCGAAGAACGCATCCCAGGCGTCCTCGGTGATGTCGGCGCCGGTCAGCCAGTGGATGGTGATCCCGGCGGCAACCGCCTCGCGGCGCTCGCGCTTGATGCCCTTGCGGTGGCGCGAGTTCAGCGAGCCGAGAAAGTCGTCGAAGGTCTTGTAGCCCTCATTGTGCCAGTGGAACTGCTGGTCGGTCCGCTGCAGGAAACCGTGGGCGCCGAGGAACCTGGCCTCGTCCTCGCGGGCGAACGTCACATGCACGGAGGAGGCCTCGGTGGCGTTGCAGAGTGCCCGCAGGCCTCGCGCCAGCGCCGAGCCGATCACCTCGCGGTCGACGTCGTCGCGGATTAACAGCCGCGGCCCGGTCGCGGGCGTGAAGGGGACGGACACCTGAAGCTTCGGGTAATAGCTGCCGCCAGCGCGGTGATAGGCCTCGGCCCAGCCGCGGTCGAACACGTATTCGCCCTGCGAGTGCGATTTCAGATAGCAGGGCACGACGCCGACGATCCGGCCATCGAGCTTCGCGATCAGATGCCGCGGGCCCCAGCCGGTCCGCGGGCAGGCCGAATTGGAGGCTTCGGCGGCGGCGAAAAAGGCGTGGGAAACGAACGGGTTATAGCTCGAACTTGCTGCGGTCTGGCAATCGTTTGCGGAGCCGGGCGAGGCCAGCGTGTCGAGGTTATGGATGCTGTCCGCGTTCGCCTTGGGATTGGCGCAGGCGTCCCATTCGGCGGCCGGAATGCCGCCGATGTCAGCTACAGCCTCTAGGGTGATTTCAGAAGACGCCATCGAGAATGAAGACCGGTGCCTCGTTTGAGCATGATCTTTCCGGAACAGCTGGCTCCACTTCCGGATCATGCCCCGCATTCCGCCATCGCCGATGACGACCAACCCCTGCGAAGATCGTGCATCGCAGCGACGAGTTCAAGACTGCAAGGGGCATGTCTCGGACATGTCAGGTTCCCGGCACAAACCCCTCGAAAATCATCTGGTCGGCGTAGCGCGCCGCGCGTTCGCGCTGTTCCGCGGTTCTGACGGTCCAGGCCAGCAGCGGGCAGCCGAACACGTTGCGGGCGATCCACGGCTCCGGCGCCGGCAGCTGGTTGACCCAATAGGCGACGAAATGCGGCTCGGTCGTAAAGCCGTGCCGCAGGTACAGCATGCTGTCGCGCTGCGCCGGCGTCAGCTTGTCCCAATGGCCGTCGTCATAGGTGCGCTGGGCGGTGATGCCGCGCGGCAGGTTCGGCATGATCTCGCGCAGCGCCAGCACCTGGTCGGGATCGAAGGACATGCCGACCACCGGGCCGGAATAGGACGCCAGCACCTCGGCCATCCGCCGCACCAGCCTGCGGTCGCCGTCGAAATGGCTCTTCACCTCGACCACCAGCGGCACGCGGCCGGCGACCAGTGCGCAGAGATCGCCGAGCGTCATCATCTGCTCGGCGGTGTCCTTGAACTTGACGGCCTTCAGCTCGGCCGCCGTCTTGGTCGCCAGCAGGCCCGCCCCCTCGGTGAGGCGGCCGAGCGCATCGTCGTGATGCACCATGGCCTCGCCGTCGGCGGTGAGCTGGATATCGCACTCGATGGCGAAGTTGCCGGCGACCGCGGCGGTGGCCGCGGCCGGCATGTTCTCGATGATGCCGCGCGCGGCATCATGCAGGCCGCGATGGGCGACCGGCCGTTTCGTCAGCCAATCAGGAGCGCGCATCGATCAGGCGACTTCGAACACGCCTTCGACTTCGACCGCGGCGTCCGCGGGCAGCGAGGCGACGCCGACGGTGGTGCGGGCATGGCGGCCCTTGTCGCCGAATGCCTCGACCATCAGGTCGGAAGCGCCGTTCAGCACCTTCGGCCCGTCGAAGAAGTCGGGCGCCGAATTGATGAAGCCGCCGAGCCGCACCACGCGCACCACCTTGTCGAGGTCGCCGAGCGCGGCCTTGATCTGGGCCAGCAGGTTGATTGCGCAGCCGCGCGCGGCGGCGGCGCCCTGTTCGAGCGTGACGCCGGCGCCGAGCTTGCCCTTGGCGATCAGCTTGCCTTCGGCGTTGAAGCAGATCTGGCCGGACACGAACAGCAGGTTTCCGCTGCGGACGAAGGGGACATAGTTTGCGACCGGGGAGGTCGGCTCGGGAAGTGTGATGCCCTGTGATGCCAGTTTCTGTTCGACGGTACCCGCCATTTTTTGGTCCCCCAAATTGGATTGCACGAAGCCTGAAACGCGGTCAGGGCCAAGTTTGTTTCGATTGTTTCGCGCATCATGCCGCCGGTTGCAAGCGACGGTAAGGTGAGGACAACGCGGCCATGACGTGCCGAATCGCACGGAAAGCTGCCGAAAATGACGGCATTTTCGCTGCGTACATTGCCATTTTGTCAGACTTGCCCCAGTTGCGGCGCAATACCACCGTCACTATTGTGGCGAATCCCTACCTCCTTGAGGAAACCATATGACCCTGCCGTTCCGGACTCCGTCGCGTGCCCTGGTGTTTGCGATCGCCGTTGCCGCAGGATCCGGCCTGGTTCAGGGGTCCGCGATAGCTGCGGCAAGCGGGCCGTTCCTCGCGCATCAGGCGCTCTACGACCTCAGCCTGGTGAAGTCGCGCGGCTCCAACTCGGTCAGCGATGCGCGCGGGCGCATCCTCTATAATTTCTCCGGCAACTCCTGCGAAGGCTATACCTCCGAATTCCGCCAGGTGTCCGAGCTCGATAGTGGCGAGGGCAAGGTGACGCTGTCCGATCTTCGCTCCACGTCCTGGGAGGACGCGTCGGGCAAAAGCTACCGCTTCAAGATCGACACGCGGATGAACGACAGTGAATCGTCGCCGGTCGACGGTATCGCCGAGCGGGTCGGCGATCATATCACCGTGAAGCTGACCCAGCCGGTGAAGAAGACGTTCAATATCGACGGCAAGATCGTGTTCCCGACCGAGCAGATCCAGCACATCATCGGTGCCGCCCGCGATGGCAAATCGGTGCTCGAGCAGACCGTCTATGACGGCTCCGACAATGGCGAGAAGATCTACAACACGCTGACCGTGATCGGGCGGCCGATCGCGGGTGACCGCGCGCCGTCATCGCCCGATCCGTCGACGGCGAGCAATGCGATGAAGGCCATGACGCGCTGGCCGGTGACGGTGAGCTATTACGACAGCGACGCGCGCGCGAAGGACGGCGAGCAGACGCCGGTCTACGCGATGTCGTTCGAGCTCTACGAGAACGGCGTCTCTCGCGCGCTGGTACTGGATTACAACGATTTCGTGATCTCGGGCGCGCTGGACAAATTCGACGTCAGGGATTCCAAGCCCTGCAAGTGAGGGCTGATCCTCTCGGCGCACTCAGCCGTCGTCCCGGGCAAGCGAAGCGCGACCCGGCAACTGTTATGTTGGTTTGGTCTGCAGGTACGGCTTTCGGTCTCGCATCATGGCATTGAGGACCGTGAGCAGCTTCCTGGCGACGGCGATGAGGGCGAGCTTGGCTGGTTTTCCCGCCTGTCGCAGTCGTGCATAGAAGGCCTTGAACGGATCAGCTCTGCGAACTGCGTTGAGGGCCGCCATATAAAGGGCGTCACGAACGCGCTTTCGGCCGCCCGCAATCTTGCGCTTGCCGCGGAAGG
>Ga0315911_1000019_pt1 | contig 146597 bp, 128 predicted proteins | sample Edanod1MG_FD_207737 | JGI IMG/M metagenome (GOLD analysis project Ga0315911, IMG submission 207737) | Root nodule microbial communities collected in Santa Monica, California, United States - Edamame nodules 1 | ecosystem: Host-associated > Plants > Roots > Nodule | place: USA: California... | reverse complement strand
TCTCTGCCTCGCCATGAACCTCAAACGATGGGCAATGCTGCGTCCAACGGGTGTTGCGCTGTGACCGCCGCTCCGCAATGCCGTCAATCGGCCGCCCAAACGAAGCTGTCCACTCCCGCGCGCCCCCCAGAAGCCACGCAAAAAAATGCCTGACACTGGCCTGCACCCGCGCACGCCCGATTGCGCAAAGCCCTCGCAAGCGGGAGAGGTGCAGGCAGTCTGCGGCATCATCGATTCAACCTGACTCCGTCGCGCTCGCGCAAATGCGACGTGAGTGGATACGGCTGCCTGCGAAGTCCGATCACGCCGTCGGCAGGGCAAGCCGTTCGATGGTTTGAATATGCCGCGCCAGCAGGCTGCAGGCCTGTTCGATGTTGCGCGCGCGTAGCGCCTGCAGGATCACGCGGTGATCCTGGCTCGGCCGCGGCCGCCAGCCGGCATTGCGTGCCATCGCGAACACCAGTCGCGAATTCGCAAGCTGCAGGCCGTCGAGGCTGGCAAGCAGTCGCGGCATCGCGCACGGCGCCACCAGCGCGTGATGAAAGGCGCGATTGGCCATCTCGAAATCCTGCACCGTCTCGGCATTGTCGCCTTCGATCATGGCGAGTTCGATCCGTGCCAGATGGGCCGATGTGAGCCTGGGGGCGGCATTGCGCAACGCGACCACTTCGAGCGCGGCGCGCATCTCGGCGATCTCCTTCACCGATCTGGTATCGAGCGGCGCGACCCGCACCCCGCGACGGGGCACCGCAACGACGAGGTGCTGCGCCTCCAATTGCCTGAAGGCCTCGCGCACCGGGACGTGGCTCGAGTGGAATTCGCGCGCGACATGGTCCTGCCGCAGCGCCGCGTCCGGCAGCAACTCGCCGCTGATGATGCGCTCGCCGATCGCCTCGGCGATGCGCCCCGCGGTGGTCGTGTTCTCACCTTCGTTCGCCATAGATTATCTATCGTAAAAACGGGTGCGCGTTCGTCCGGGCTCGGCTAGCATCGTTCTAAGTCCAAATATCATAGATAATATGTCATATTATCTATGATCCATAGCAAACGAGAAGGCAAGCTCTATGGTTGATGTCGTGGAGATCGAACGGACCGACAGCCGCACCAGCGCAGCGCCCCGCAAGACCTGGGAGCGTGCCGAGGCTGAAGCACTCTATAACCTGCCGTTCGCGGACCTGATGTTTCAGGCGCAAGGCGTGCATCGCGCCAACTTCAATCCGAACCACGTCGAAACCGCGAGCCTGCTCAGCATCAAGACCGGCGGCTGCCCGGAAGACTGCGGCTACTGCTCGCAGAGCGCGCATTACGACACCGGCCTGAAAGCCACCCGCCTGATGCCTCGGGACGAAGTGGTCGCGGTCGCGCAGCGCGCCAAGGACGCCGGCGCAACCCGCTTCTGCATGGCCGCGGCCTGGCGCAGCCCGAAGGACCGCGATCTCGATCAGGTCTGCGACATGGTCAGCGCGGTGAAGGGCCTCGGCATGGAAACCTGCGTCACGCTCGGCATGCTGACGCCAAAGCAGGCCGAGCGTCTCTCCGACGCCGGGCTCGATTTCTACAACCACAACGTCGACACCTCGCCCGAGTTCTACGACAAGATCATCACCACCCGCACCCTGCAGGACCGCATCGATACGCTCGCGCATGTGCGCGACGCCGGCATCAAGGTCTGCTGCGGCGGCATTATCGGCATGGGTGAACAGGTCGATGATCGGCTCGGCATGCTGATGCTGCTTGCCAATCTCCCCAGCCATCCGGAGAGCGTGCCGATCAATCTGTGGAACGAGGTCAAGGGCGTGCCGGTCAACGACACCGCAGAACGGCCCGATCCGATCGCGCTGGTGCGTCTGGTCGCCACCGCGCGGATCATGATGCCGAAGAGCGTGGTGCGGCTGTCGGCCGGACGGCAATACATGACCGACGAGCTGCAGGCGATGTGCTTCCTTGCCGGCGCGAATTCGATCTTCATCGGCGATGTGCTGCTGACCACCAGGAACCCGCAGCGCGATCGCGACGCCAATCTGCTGGACCGGCTCGGCATCAACTCCGCCCTCGCCTGAGCGTACCTCCGGCACGCGTGCGGCGGGATTAGCCGCGCGACCAACGACAAATCTGAGAGAGAAGCATGAGCGCAATCCATGCGGCCAAGGTCGCTGATTACGCCGCGGCCTTGCACGCCCTGAGCAAGGACGATCGGCTGCGCGGTCTCAAGCCGCGCGCGGGCACCGATTTCGTCTCGAACGACTATCTGGCGCTCGCGAGCGCGCCGCGCATCAAGCAGGCCGTCTCGGCCGCGCTCGAGGCCGGCACGCCGATCGGCGCCGGTGGGTCGCGGCTGCTGCGCGGCAATTGCGAGGAGCACGAACGGCTGGAGGCCGAAGCCGCCGCGTTCTTCAAAGCCGAGACCGCATTGTTCTTCGGTGGCGGCTACGTCGCCAATTTCGCCGTGCTGACGACGCTGCCGCAACGCGGCGACCTCCTGGTGCTCGATTCTCTCGTGCACGCCAGCATCCATGAGGGCGCGCGGGCCGGCCGGGCCGAATTCCGGATCAGCGCGCACAATGATCCCGGGTCGGTCGAAGCCACCATTCGCGGCTGGCGCGCCGAGGGTGGCACGGGCCGGGTCTGGATCGTGGTCGAAAGCGTCTACAGCATGGATGGCGACGTCGCGCCGCTCGACGACCTCGTCGCCATCGCGGACCGGCACGACGCGTTCCTGATGGTGGACGAGGCGCACGGCACCGGCGTCTATGGCGAGCAGGGGCGCGGGCTGACGGCGACCTATGAGGGGCGCGAGAACCTCGTGATCGTTCATACCTGCGGCAAGGCGCTGGGCGCCGCCGGCGCGCTGGTCACGGCCTCGACGGTGCTGCGCGACTTCATGGTCAATCGCTGCCGCCCGTTCATCTTCGCCACCGCGCCGTCGCCGCTTGTGGCCGTTGCCGTGCGTGAGGCGCTGCTGATCCTGCAGCAGGAGCCCGAGCATCAGCAGCGCCTGGCAAAACTGGTCGCGTTCACGCATCGCGAGCTCGACCTGCGCGGTTGGCGCAGCCCGTCGCGCTCGCAGATCGTGCCCTATATCGTCGGCGACAATGCGCGCGCGATGCGGCTGGCGTCTGCGCTGCAGGCGCGCGGCTTCGATATCAGAGGCATCAGGCCGCCGACCGTGCCGGCGGGCACCGCGCGGTTGCGAATTGCGCTGACCCTCAATGTCGATGAGAGCGACGTGCGCGCGCTGCTCGATGCGCTGGTCGAGGAGACGAAGGGCTGGTCGCGATGACGAGCCGGATCGTGGTGACCGGCACCGATACCGGGATCGGGAAGACGGTGTTCTCCGCAGGCCTCGCCGGTTTCCTCGGCGCGCGCTACTGGAAGCCGGTTCAGGCCGGCATCGAGGAGGAAACCGATGCGCAGCTGGTCGCGCGACTTGGCGGGCTCCCGGCCGATCGCATCGTGCCGGAGCGATACCGGCTTCGAACGCCGGCTTCGCCGCATCAGTCCGCCGCACTCGACGGCGTGCGCATCGATCCTGCCGCGCTCGGCGCGCCCGATGTCGGGGACCGGCCGCTGGTGATCGAGGGCGCCGGCGGGCTGATGGTGCCGCTCGACGGCGGCACGCTCTATATCGACGTCTTCGCGCGATGGCGCCTTCCGGTCGTGCTCTGCGCCCGCACCGCGCTCGGCACCATCAATCACTCGCTATTGTCGGTCGAGGCATTGCGCAAGCGCGGGATCCACATTCTCGGGATCGCATTCATCGGCGAGAGCAATCCCGAGAGCGAGCGCGCGATTTGCGAGATCGGGCAGGTGCGCCGGCTGGGCCGGTTGCCCTGGCTTGCTCCGCTTGCGGCAGACACGCTGCAGGCAGCGTTCAAGGCGTCGTTCCGGCGGGAAGATTTCAATCCATGACATCCGCTCGGAAGTCGCCGATCTGGCACCCGTTCACCCAGCACGCGCTGCACGGCGAGATGACGAGGATCGTGCGTGGCGAGGGAGCCTATCTCTACACCGCGGATGATCGCCGCATCATCGATGCGATCGCATCCTGGTGGGTCGTGACCCATGGCCACTGCCATCCGCACATCGTGCGCGCGATCCAGGACCAGGCGGAGCAGCTCAACCAGATCATCTTCGCGGGCCATACTCACGATCCGGCCGAACAGGTCGCCGCGCAACTCCTGAAGCTGGCGCCTGATGGGCTCGATTACGTGTTCTTTTCCGACTCTGGCTCGACCAGCGTGGAGGTGGCGCTGAAGATGGCGCTTGGCTACTGGCACAATATCGGCGCGACGCGCACCCGCATCATCGTGATGGAGCATTCCTACCATGGCGACACGATCGGGACGATGTCGGTCGGCGCGCGCGGCGTCTTCAACAAGGCTTACGAGCCGCTGCTGTTCGACGTCGCGTCGATCCCGTTTCCTGCGCCCGGTTATGAACAGACAACGCTCGATGCGCTCGAGGCCGCGTGCAACGCGGAAACCGCGGCCGCGTTCATTGTCGAGCCGCTGATCCTGGGCGCCGGCGGGATGCTGATGTATCCGCCCTGGGTGCTGAAGGAGATGAAGCGGATCTGCGAAACCCACGATGTGCTGTTCATCGCCGACGAGGTGATGACCGGCTGGGGCCGCACCGGCACATTGTTCGCGTGCGAGCAGGTTGACATCACGCCGGATATCGCCTGCTATTCAAAAGGCCTCACCGGCGGTTCGCTGCCGCTCGCGGTGACGCTCTGCCGGGCAGAGATCTACGACGCGCATTATTCCAGCGATCGTTCCCGCACCTTCTTCCATTCCAGTTCCTACACGGCGAACCCGATCGCCTGCGCCGCCGCAAAAGCAAACCTCGAACTCTGGCAACACGGCGCGGGCGCGCGCGTCGCCGCGGTGGCTGCGATGCAGGAGCGCCTGATCGCACCGTTCCGCGCCGACGCGCGCTTCGAGAACGTCCGTCGCACCGGGACCATCACCGCGCTTGATCTGAAGGCAGTCGATGCGGGCTATCTCGCCGGCATCGGCCCAAAACTTCAGGCCTTCTTTGAACGGCGCGATCTGCTGTTGCGGCCGCTCGGCAACACGATCTACGTCATGCCGCCCTACTGCGTCACGGACGCGGATCTCGAGGAGATCTACGACGGGATCAGGTGTGCGGCCGACGAACTGGCTTGAGGACGCGCTTGGCGCCCGATAGTCCAGGATTGATGAATGCATCGCGAGTCGTTGTGCCTGCGATGGGGTGTCATACGACATCGGCGTGCCCTTGCAGGCACGCCGATGAACTCGATCATGAGTGTTGTTGTGGCGCCGGATGCGGCCTCGCAGCGGGATGTGGCCGTGGTGCCGGATGAGGCCGCGGCGCCGGTCGCGACACCTGCGGCGGCGCGGGCCGATGCACAACCGCTTGCGCGACGCGCGGTGCCGGCGGATGCGCAGCCGCGCGTGCCTGCGGCGGTGCATGCTGCACGAGCTGCGGTCTTGACGCCGGCGGAGCGGCGTGCGGCGCCGGTGCAGGATGTGCGCCTGCGCCGGGCAAAGCATGCGCAGTCGGCGGGGCGTGTGCCGGCGGCAAAGCGTTCCCGGTCGGTAGAGCGTGTCCGGCCGGCGAAGCATTTGCTGTCGGCAGGGCGTGTCCTGGCGGCGGAGCACTCCCCGTCGGGAGAGCATGTCCCGTTGGCAAGGCGTGCTCGGCCGTGGGCTGCGCATGTCGGGGCGGCGGCGCCGCAATCGGCTTGCCTGGGTGCGCGGCGATCACGCCGGCACCGCTGAACCGTGCTGCGTGCGCGGTCGCGGCGACCGCCGGATGACCATGGTTGTTGGCGAGCGTCAGCGCCGGATTCTTCATCGCTGCTTCCGCGTGTCGCGTCTGCTCGCCGGTCGCAGCCACGTGGTGCTCGCCCTGGGCAGCAAGCTGCTGCGGCGTCGGCTTTACCGCGGTCCCGCCGGTGCCGCCGTTGTAGCTGACGTTGGTCGTGTTGTTGACGACGGTCTTGTTGTAGACGTTGGTGACCGAGACGTTCGAGATGTTGTTGACGGAGCTGTTGTAGAAGAAGCTGCCGCCGCGCCAGTAGCCGCCCTCATAGCCGACGCCGGTGTAGCCGAAGCCATAAGAGATGCCGCCGTAGAAGCCGACGGTCGCGCCCCAATATCCGGCGTGGAAGGCGTAGGCGCCGTCGCTCCAGCCCCAATAGCCGGGTGTCCACAGCAATTCAGGCGCCGGCGGACGCACCCATGTGCCGGGCACCCAGTAGTAACCGGTGTCGTCGTTCCATGCCCAATAGCCCGGAGTCCAGATGTAGCCGGGCGCGGGGATCGGCGGCTGGACATAGACCGGCAATGGCGGCGGCGCCGCATTGACGGTGATGCCGATGGCAAGCTGCGCGCGTGCTGGCGCGGGCGGTGAGAGACAGCAGAGGCTGAGAGCCAAGGCGAAAGGCAGTCCGGCGATGCGGCGCATGGCACATACTCCAATCTTCTTCCCCCAGCGTTGGAGTCGAATAGTGGCGGCGACATGAACCCGTTGTGAATGTTTGTGCTGACACCGTGATTTCGAGATCGCGCGACGGCGGGATCGTTAACGACGGCGAATGCAAGTCAGCTCGGTGTCAGGATGGAACGCGACGGTGCGGTCGCGTCAGCTTCATCACTGCGCCAAATAGTCGAATTTTCGATTTGAATTGGACGACGACCCCCTGCGCGTCATCAATCGGTGCCCGGAGCATCCGGCTGCCAAAGGCCGGGCAGGGAGGTTTGGCATGGCGCGATCCGCCGACATCGACATCAACGCGGGCGCGCGCCTCGACAGGCTGCCGATCTGCGGATTCCACTGGCGCATCCTGGCCCTGATCGGCGCCGGCATGTTCCTCGATGCGTTTGATATCTATCTGGCCGGCGGCGTGCTGGGCGCCGTGCTCAAGGAAGGCTGGTCGACGCTCGAACTCAACGCCGCGTTCGTCTCCGCGACCTTCGTCGGGATGACGATCGGCGCGTGGTGCTCCGGCATCCTCGGCGATCGGTTCGGTCGCCGCTTCTCCTACCAGATGAACCTCGCGATTTTTGGCCTCGCGTCGATCGCCGCGGCCTTTGCGCCGAACATGATCGTCCTGATCGGCCTGCGTTTCATCATCGGCATTGGCCTCGGCGCGGAGATCGTGGTCGGCTATGCGACCTTGACGGAATTCGTGCCGGCTTCCTCGCGTGGACGCTGGATCGGGCTGCTGGCCGTGATCACCAATTTCTCGCTGTTCGTATCCTCCATGGTCGGTCTATGGGTGATCCCGACGCTTGGATGGCGCTACATGTTCGGCCTTGTCGGTTGCCTTGCGATGGTCGTCTGGTTTCTGCGCAAGTCGATGCCGGAATCGCCGCGCTGGCTCGCCGCCAATGGACGCGCCGATGAAGCCGAGAAGATCCTGTCGGCGATCGAAGCCGAGGCCGCGCGCAAGGCGGTACTTCCTGCCGTCGCTGCCCGCGCGCCGGCGCAGGAGTCTCCCGGCGCGGTCTGGCGTCTGTTCCAGCCGCCCTATCTCGCGCGCACACTGCTCGGCAGCCTGTTGCACATCGTCGTCGGCTTCAGCCTCTACGGGTTCATCGGCTGGCTGCCGACCTTCATGGTCAAGGGCGGCCACAGCGTGGTGTCCTCGCTGGGCTACACCACCGTGATGGCGCTGGGCGGGCCGGTCGGATCGCTGATCGGGCTCGTGCTGGCGGACCGGCTCGGACGCCGGCTGTCGATCGTCGGCTCGTCGATTGCGGCAGCGGCGCTCGGTATCGCCTATCCATACATGCCGGATGGTGTTGCGCTCGCAGCCGTGGGCTTCCTGCTGATCACGGCGATCTACGTGATGCTGGCGACCGGATTCGCGATGCACGTCCCCGAACTGTTTTCGACGCGGTATCGGCTTCGCGGCACGGCGATCTGCGCCACGTCCGGACGCGTCGCGACCGCGCTGGTCCAGTACGTCGTGGTCGCGATCTTCGCCTGGCAGGGGCTGACCGGCGTGCTGACGACCCTGGCGGGCATCCTCGTGTTCCAGGCCGTGGTCTTCCTCGTGTTCGGTTTCGAGACCAAGGGACGATCTCTGGAGGACGCGTCGGCGGTCACGGACGTCGAGGCGGGAGGGCGGTCGTCGATGGCGCGGAGGCCGGCCGACCTCGGCGCCTAGTTCAGGTCGGAGCAGGCCGCCCTGATCCGGTCGCGGAGCCAGCCATTGGCATTGCTCTGATCGTATCTGCGGTGCCAGTACAACATCCAGTCGAACGGCGCGGACTCGAACGGCAGTTCCTCCATCCTCAGATCGTCGTCCATCAGCACGGTTGCGAGGTGTCCCGGCATCACCGCGAGCAGATCGGTCTTCTTCAAGACGTGAGGCACGACCAGCCAATGCGGCACGTTCAGGGCGATGCGTCTTCGATGGCCGCGTTCGGCGAGCACGTCGTCGACGAAGCGAAGATCGGTCGGGCTCATCGAGACCTTCATGTGCTCCTGCGCGATGAAGCGCTCGAAGGTCAGCCGTGCGCGCTTGATCTGGTGCCCGCGTCGCATCAGGCAGACCATGCGGTCGCGCAGCAACGTCTCGGAACGGATCGATGCGGAGTGCTCGAGCCCCATGCTCACCGCGACATCGATCTCGTCCCGCTCCAGCGCATCGATCGTCAGGGCAGGCGGCAGATGGATCGTGTTGTAGGAGATCCGCCCCTCCGGCGGCCGTGCTGCGGCGAGTCGCGGCAGCAGCAGGCACGCGAGAATGTCCGACATCCTGATCGTGAAGGTGCGTTCGGTCCGGTCTGGATCGAAGCCGGCGTCGCTCGCCATCACGCGCTCGACCTGGCGCAGGACCTGGCGCAGCGGCTCCGCCAGTTCGGTGGCGCGGGGCGTCGGCTTCATCCCGGTCGTGGTCCGCACCAGGAGCTCGTCCTTGAACATCGCGCGCAACCGATTGAGCGCATTGCTCATCGCCGGTTGGCTGAGGCCGACGCGATCCGCCGCTTTGGTGACGTGACGCTCGGTCAGCAGTGCGTCCAGCGCGACGAGCAGATTGAGGTCGATGGATCGGAGGTTCATTCATCATTCATATCGTGAATGGCGAAAGATCACAAATCCATTTCATCCATGACGATGCAGGGCGTATCAATCGATCCGACCAAGGAGGCATCAATGAACTTTGAGACGATCAAGCACGACGTGAAGATCTGCATGTTCGACCAGTACGGCACGGTCGTCGACATGCAGGGCGGCCTGACCAGGATCGCGGCGCCGTTCCTCGAGAACAAGGGCTGGAAGGGCGATCCGAATTCCTTCGTCACGTGGTGGCGTCGCACGCATTTCGAGAACTCGATGATCGATGCGCTGCTGCATCGCGAGCACACGCCCTATCGCGAGATCGGCCACCGCGCGGTTGCCCACGTCATGGATCGCGCGAGGATCGACTACACGATGGACGATGTGCGCTACCTCGTGAGCGAGATCGAGAAGCTGGTGCCGTTTCCGGAGGTGCCGGACGCGCTGGCGCGGCTGCAACGCAAGTACAAGCTCGTGGTGCTCTCGAACGGCGATCCGGACATGCTCGAGACCGCGAAGCAGTACCACAAGGTCCCGTTCGATCGCGTGATCTCGGTGGCCGAGGCCAATTCGTTCAAGCCGCATGTCGCGACCTATACGAAAGCGGCCGAGATCATGGGCGTGAAGCCCGAGCAGGTGCTGTTCGTGGCCAATCATGCCTTCGATTGCATTGGCGCCAAGTCCGCCGGCATGCGGACGGCCTTCATCGACCGGCGCAGCCGCCCGTTCGGCATCACGCCGCATCAGCCCGACATCCTGGTGCCGTCGATGAAGGACCTCGCCGATGCGATCGTCTGATCGCGAGCCGCTGTCGGGCATCAGGGTCCTCGACCTCTGCCGGGTGGTCTCCGGTCCGTTTGCCACGATGCAGCTCGGTGATCTCGGCGCCGACATCGTCAAGATCGAGGATCCCAGGCAAGGCGACGAAAGCCGCCGCTACGGCCCGCCGTTCATCGGCGGCGAGAGTGCGTATTTCCTGTCGGTGAACCGCAACAAGCGAAGTTGCGCCATCGATCTGAAATCCCCGGCGGGGCGCGACGCGGTGCTCGATCTTGCATCCGTCGCAGATGTCGTCATCGAGAACTTCCGTCCCGGTACGCTGGACAAATGGGGGCTCGGCTTCGACGCGCTGAGGGCCCGCAAGGGCGACATCATCCTGTGCAGCATCTCGGGGTTCGGGCGCACCGGCGCCGACGCCGCGCGCCCCGGCTACGATCTGATCCTGCAGGGCGAATCCGGCGTGATGGACATCACCGGCGATCCGGATGGGCCGCCGACCAAGGTCGGCACGTCGATCGCCGACCTCGTCACGGGCCTCTATGCGTCGCATTCGGTGCTGGCTGCCCTGATGCGGAAGAGCCGCACCGGCGAGGGCGGCCGGGTCGACGTCTCCATGCTCGACGCCATGGCATCGCTGCTGACGTTCAACGCCGGCATGTACTTCGCCTCGGGAGAAAGCCCGAGGCGCCGCGGCAATGTCCATCCGACCATCAGCCCGTATGAACCGTTCGAAACCAGCGATGGCTGGATCAATGTCGGGGTCGCGAACGACAAGTTCTGGGCGGCCTTCTGCGACGTCATCGGCCGTCCGGAGCTGCGCGAGGACGTCCGCTTCGTAACCGCTCCGAAGCGCGCGGCGAGCCGCAACGAGCTCGTCGCGATCCTTTCGCCGATCTTTGCCCGGGGAAGCCGCGCCGACTGGCTGCAGGCGCTCGGCGCGGCAGGCATTCCGTGCGGCGCGATCAAGTCGGTCGGCGAGGTCTGCGAAACGCCGCAGCTCACGCAGCGCGGAATGGTCCAGACCATCAGCCATCCGGCCGCGGGAGATGTGAAGTTCATCGCGAGGCCGACGCGGTTCGGCGACGACCCGCCGCCACCTTCCACGCCGCCGCCGATGCTCGGCGAACACACGAGCGAAGTGTTTGCGGAATGGCTCGGCTGGAGCGACGATCAGCTCGGGAGATTTGCCGACGAGGGCGCGTTCGGCGACTTTGGACGGACGTTCGTGCGATCGTCGACGTGAGTATCGTTATGCAGGCATCGTCATGAGAGCTATCGCCGGGCAGATGCCGCGTCGAGCCGTCGGCGACGAGCGGCGGATCGTTCTTCCTGTCTCTTCGGGCTTGAGATCGCCTACCGGGACGAGACGTGCATCGGACCGCAATCTGACACTTTGCCTTGCGAGGCAGCGCTCCCTCGGACGGGGCACTGGCATTGCCAGGATCGATATCCGGTTTCATACTGTGGCATAGGCCGGAGCCGGCCAGCTAACCTGTCGGCGCGGCCGACCCGGAGAATGCAAGAGACGATACCGGGTTACTGAGCGGCGGAGAGACGGCGATGTCGTTTCGTCTCGCATTTACCTTTGTGTCGATAGCGGCGCTGCTGTTTGATCCGACCGACGCCGTGTCGCAGGACATGCTGCGGAATGTCGACCTCAACAGTCCGGAAATGACGACGTCGGAGATGACGCGCGCCGAGGTCGACGCGCTCCTCAAGTCGGTCCCTCAAGGGGACGGGCGCACTGCGGATTTGGATGGAAAGCGACTGTCGCACCTCGATCTCTCGGGCCTCGACTTCACCGGCGGCAACCTTCATCTCGTAAAGCTCAACCGGGCCAATCTGAAAGGCGCCCGCTTCGATCGGGCCACCTTGAACCAGGCCTGGCTGATCGACGCAGACTTGACGGGGGCGTCCCTCGTCAAGGCATCGCTGCTCGGCACGCAGATGCAACGCGCCAGGCTTGGCGGCGCCGATTTGAGCGGCGCCCGGATAACCGCCGATCTTTCCGGCGCCAGCCTGATCGGGGCCAGGCTTGCGGGCGCCGATCTGAGCGCCGACATGCGCAACCAATCGATGGGCCTGATGCGTGGCGTGCTCAAATCCGCCGATCTGCGGAATGCGGATCTCAGCGGCGCCAATCTCTCGCGCGCCGATCTCGAATTCGCGCAACTGCAGAACGCCAATCTGGCGAACTGCAGCCTCTACAGAGCTGACCTTGCGGGAGCCGACCTGTCCGACGCCAATGTCGCCGGCGCAGATTTCACCGAGACCGACCTTGCGTCGGCCCTCTTGCCGGGCGCGGCCGCGCTGGCCGAGGCCCGCAATCTGGACAAGGCCCGGAACTTGAACCTGGCGCGGCGCCCCCGTTAGGGATCGAATTGCAGTGTCCTGCGACAAGACCTATGTTCTGTCTTGAGAACCACGCAGCCGCTCATCGTGCGGCGGGCAGGACCACGGTGGATGGTTGCATGTGGCACCGGAGGTGACGCCATGACCATTTCTCCCAAACTGCACAATTATCTCGCTGCAGAAAACATCGAGTACGACGAAATCCCGCACGTACTGACGATGTCGTCCGCCCTTACCGCCCAGGCTTGTCACGTCTCGGGCGATCGCTTGGCCAAGGCCATCGTGCTGCGCCGCAACGACGGGTACCTGCTCGCCGTGCTGCCGGCATCGCATCACCTCAGGCTGGCGGATCTCAGGGCGAGATTCGGTGACGATATCGCTATGGCCGCCGAAAGCGAGATCGATCGGCTGTTCACGGACTGTGCGCACGGAGCGGTTCCCGCCGCCGGCAGCTGCTACGGGCTCGACGTTATCGTTGATGACAGCATCCGGATGCAGCCCGAGATCTATATCGAAGCTGGCGATCATGAGACGTTGCTTCATCTCGGTCGTGCGCAATTCGCACGCCTGACCGCCGGTTCCCTGCATGGCAGCTTCAGTGCGCACGACTGAGGCGACATGACAGCGGGACCATCTGTCGGTGCGCCCCGACCGGAGCATGATCCGGGAGGGTGCGAAGTGTCTCTCTCCCGAGACAAGGGAGGAATGCGTTTGCGCGGAGATCAAGCTCAAGCAAGGGGCTCATGCGCGATGACGATCCGACCCGGTTTCATCGCGTCTTAAGGCGCGGCACGCATGCGGTCGCGTCAACTCTGTTGTATATTTGCGAACGAGGGGGCTGCTGCCTTGGACGGGAGGTCCTCCATGAAAGTCAAGGACGTGATGCACAAGGGCGTCGATTGGGTAAGCCCCGACACGCCAATCACCGAAATCGCGAAATTGATGCAAGGCCACGACATCGGCTGCATTCCGATCGGGCAAGACGATCGTCTGATCGGGATGGTGACGGATCGCGACCTCGTCTGCAAAGGTCTTGCGAGCAAGGACTTCAACTCTGCGCGTACCACGGCGCGGGATGTGATGACCGAAGGCATCCACTGCTGCCGCGAAGACGACGATCTGGCGAAAGCGGTGCACCACATGGAAACGCTGAAGGTCCGCAGGCTGCCTGTGATCAACAAGAGTAAACGGATGGTCGGCATGGTCAGCCTGGGGGATATAGGCCAGTTTGCCGGTGCCGATCTCGTATCCCAATGCATGAAGAGCGTGTCTGCTCATCATTGAAGCGAGGCCGGTCTGCGGGAATCCGGCAGACCGGCCAGTATCATGATCAACCGGGAAGGCAACCGGTGCCGGGTGTCTCACAGGCATCGGCCCGAAGCTGGACGGCCATCGGCACCGTTCGATCTCCATCCGATCTGTCGAGGGGCGGATCGCACCACGATCCGCCCGACGTCGCGTTATCGCCCGGTCAATCAACCCAGGTGATGAACCTTCTGCAAGCCGTAGACCGGCGTCGCGATGCCCTCCATCCGCGCCTTCAGTTGCAGCGCCAGATATTGGGAGTAATGCCGCGACTGGTGCAGGTTGCCGCCGTGGAACCAAAGCGCTTGCTGCTGGGTCGGCTTCCACATGTTGCGCTGCTCGCCCTCCCACGGGCCGGGGTCCTTGGTGGTCTCGGATCCAAGACCCCAGACCTTGCCGACCCTGTCGGCGACGTCCCTCGAGATCAGGTCGGCGGCCCAACCGTTCATCGAGCCATAGCCGGTGGCATAGACGACGAGATCGGCGGGGAGTTCGGTGCCGTCCACGAACCTGACGCCGGTTTCGGTCAGCTCCTGCACCGCGGCGCCCTTGCCGCTCTTGAGCTTGATCGAACCGTCGATCACGAGATCGCAGGCGCCGATGTCGATGTAATAGCCCGAGCCGCGGCGCAGGTACTTCATGAACAGGCCGGAGCCGTCGTCGCCCCAATCATGCATGAAGCCGACTTTCTCCAGCGCGGCGTAGAAATCCTTGTCGCGCTCGCGCATCTGTTCATAGAGGGGGATCTGGAATTCGTGCATGATCTTGTAGGGTAGCGAGGCGAAGATCAGGTCGGCCTTGCGCGTGGTCACCCCGCTCGCGACCGCCTGCTCCGAATAGAGCGCGCCGAGCCCGATATCCATCAGCGTGTCGGACTTCACGATGTGCGTGGATGAGCGCTGCACCATGGTGACGTCGGCACCGCCTTCCCACAGCGCCGCGCAAATGTCGTGGGCGGAGTTGTTGGAGCCGATCACCACCACCTTCTTGCCGCGATATTTCTCCGGCCCCGGGTGGGTCGAGGAATGCTGCTGCTCACCCTTGAAGATGTCCTGCCCCTTGTAGGTGGGCCAGTTCGCCTTGCCCGACATGCCGGTCGCCAGCACGAGCTGCTTCGGCTTGAGCGTGATCTCCTTGCCGTCGCGCTCGACCACGACAGTCCATTCCCCGGCCTTCTCGTCATACTTGGCCGACTTCGCCGTGGTCGAGCTCCAGTAGTTGAGCTCCATCACCTTCGTGTACATCTCCAGCCAGTCGCCGATCTTGTCCTTCGGCGCGAACACCGGCCAGTTTTTCGGGAAGTCGATATAGGGCAGATGGTCGTACCAGACCGGATCGTGCAGGCAGAGCGACTTGTATCGCTTGCGCCAGGAATCGCCGGCGCGTTCGTTCTTCTCGATGATGATGGTCGGCACATTCAGTTGCCGCAGCCGCGCGCCAAGCGCGATGCCGCCCTGCCCACCGCCGATGATCAGCGCATAGGGTTGTTTTGCATGACCCAGTTCGGTGATTTCCTGGTCACGTTCCTCGCGCCAGCTCTTACGGTCCTTGCCATGGCCGTGCTTGGCGCCGAGCGGACGGGTGAAGCCGGATTTTTCCTCATGTCCCTTGAGCTCGGCCATGGTGGTGAGCAAGGTCCAGATGCGTCCATCCTTCATGCGCAGGTGACCATAGCCGCGCGCGACATCGGTCTCGAACTCGATCCAGCTCTCGATGATGCCGCCGGCCTCGCTCGCAGCTTCGCCATCGGCAGTGCGCCATCCCGACGGTTTGCTGTCCGCAAGCCGCGTCTTCAGCATGTCGCGGATCTGATCCTTGCCTTCCATGGTTTTGATGTTCCAGGTGAAGGTGACCAGGTCGCGCCAGTAGCAATCGGTCTGGAACAGCGCGATCGCGCGTTCGATGTCACCTGACGACAACGCGGCGTTGAACTCGTCGAGCAGCGCGGTGATCTTTCCGTCCGGGGCTTTCGTGAGCATGTTTCATTCTCCCATATGCCGGCGTCGATCGCCTTTGCGTCGTGGTTCCGGCGCGTTCGTTAGCGAGGTCGAATCTTGCCTCGACCACCATGTCAGCAAGCCTCATGCCACCGCGGCGCATCTCGAAAAACGCTCGGCATTTCCTCGCGTTAACTGCCGGCGCCAGGCCGCCTCACTTGTTGCGCCATGCAACAGGTGTTGCACGCAACAAACTTGATCGGCGGCACAATCCGAGTGACACTTGACGCAACAACGTGCGGGGAAACATCCAGGAGCATCAGCCGTGACGACGGAGCGGGCTGCGCACATCGACGAGCTGGTTCGCGTTGCGGTCGGCCAGACCAGCGCGCGTGATGCAATCATCCATCAGTCGTGGGTACGATGCGTCTCCGAACACAAGCTCGATCCGTTGGTGCTGCGCGACGCTCATATCGTGACATCCGGGCGGCTGCGCGAGCATCGCGACGCCATGGACGAGTTCCTCCACACGGCGCGCTTCGGCGTCGAGATGCTGTATCGCCAGATCGCCGGGCTCGGCTACGTCCTGCTGCTCACCGATGCCAGGGGCATCACGGTGGATTTCATCGGCGATCCGACATTCAACAACACGCTTCGCAAGGCCGGCCTCTATCTCGGTGCCGACTGGAACGAGCCGCATGCCGGCACTTGCGCCGTCGGCACCTGCATCGCCACCGAAGAAGCCCTGACGGTGCATCAATCCGACCATTTCGACGCCACCCATATTCCGCTGACCTGCACGGCTTCGCCGGTCTTTGATCCCAGCGGCAAGCTCGCTGCGGTGCTGGACATCTCCGCGCTGCGCTCGCCGGAGCCGAAGGCCAGCCAGTTCCTTGCGCTGCAACTGGTCAAGTCGTTCGCTCACAAGATCGAGAATGCGAACCTGCTGAACCGTTTCCGGCAGGAATGGATCATCAAGCTGTCCGGCTCCGCGGAATTCGCCGATGTCGATCCGGATTATGTGATGGCCGTCGACAGCAGCGGCCGCATCATCGGCTTCAACAATCGCGCAAGGCAGCTGCTCGCCCGCGAACTGGCCAAGCGTCCGGACCTTCGCCTGCGGGCCGACGGCTTCGGCGTGTCCGACATCTTCGAATGCACCATCGACGATCTGCCGCGCTTCGCCCATTCGCGCCCCACCGGTCAGCGCACGCTGCGCCTTGCCAACAGCGGCGCGACACTGTTCGCGCAGACCTTGCCGCCCCCGAACAAGCTGGCGGCGCCGGGCTCCTCCCGCAGCGAGTCGGCGCTTCCGGCGCCGTTGCGCCACCTGTTCCGCGGCGATCCCACCATGCATCATGTGGTGACGCGCGCCGCCAAGCTCATCAATACCCAGATGGGCTTGCTGATCACCGGCGAAACCGGCACCGGCAAGGAGCACCTGACGAAGGCGCTGCATTCGGTCAGTGCGCGGGCAGGCAGGCCTTTCGTCGCGGTCAACTGCGCCGCGCTGCCGGAAAGTCTGATCGAGAGCGAGCTGTTTGGCCACGAGGCGGGCGCCTTCACCGGCGCGGCGGCCAAGGGCAAGAAGGGTCTCGTGCTCGAAGCCGACGGCGGCACCCTGTTTCTCGACGAGATCGGCGACATGCCGATCTCGTCGCAGACGCGCCTGTTGCGCGTGCTCGCCGAACGCGAGGTGACGCCGGTCGGCCGCACTCGGCCGGTCCCGCTCAATGTCCGCGTCATCGCTGCCACTCATCGCGACCTCGTCGCGCTGGTGAAGGCGGGGCAGTTCCGCGAGGATCTCTATTTCCGCCTCAACGGCGCGGTGCTTGCGCTGCCTCCGCTGCGTCAGCGCACCGATATCGAGTGGCTGATCGATCAATCCCTGCATCGGCTTTCGATGGAGCACCAGGCCAACTATGCGCTGACGGCAAGCGCGCGCAGCGCGCTGCTCAAGTACCAATGGCCTGGCAATATCCGCGAGTTGATCAACGCGCTCGATCATGGCTGCGCGCTGTCGACCGACGGCACGATCGATCTTGCCGATCTGCCGGACCGGATCGCTCAGCCCTTGCGTGAGGACAGCTCCGGAAAGCCGGTACGAGGCGGAACGGCAACGTCACGGCAAGCCGATGCGCTCTTGACGGCGTTGCGCAACAATCGCTGGAATGTCTCACGGGTGGCGCGTGAACGCGGGGTCGATCGCTCGACCATCCATCGCCAGATTCTCCGCTTCGGCATCACGATGCCGAAAGACCTGACCTGACCTCAGGCGCGGCCCGCCGTCGCTGACCGCCCTGGTCAAATACGATGTCCCTGCCGAACGGTGGCTGGCTGAATGGTGGAAAATCGGCACACTATTCAGAACAAAACCACGAACCCATACATAATTGAAATTGCACGTGATTTTTCCTGCCCGAGGCGTTCGACCGCCGTCGCCGCCGACTTCGGCCCAGCCGCTGTCGCGAGCGAAAATTCAGCACGCCTCACGACAGCGTGCGCCGTTCGCTGCGGGATCGTAGTATTGTCGTCGGCAGCCGTCGAAGCTAGGATTTCGCGTAGCATTCGATCGCGACGCACGAAGAGATGCACTCCAGAATCAAGCGGATGGTCGCGGCTGCGATCGGACGGCACGGCAAATGGAGGACATTATGGCGTGGCGTGACGACAAGGCCCGGGCAGCCCTGATCCGCGATGCAGCGGGCAGCGTGCCAGCGGGCAAGAGCCCCCGGGCCTTTGCCGAGCCCTTGTTCGGCTACACCAATATCGAGGATCTCGCCAATTACGATGCCGCCTCGCTTGCCCAACTGGCGGAGCAAGCCTGGGAGCACGTGCAGCGGCGCACGGCCGGCAGCGCCGATATCCGCGTCGTCAATCCGACGTTGCCGAACGGGCGCGAGATTTCCGTGCTCGAAATTCTCAACGACAACATGCCTTTCCTGTTCGATTCCACCATGGCGGAGCTCGCCGAGCAGGGCCTCGAGGTCACCCTGGTCGCTCACCCGATCATCGCCGTGGAGCGCGATGAAGGGGGCAAGCTGCTGCGATTCTACGGGGAAGCACTGCCGGAGGGAGCAAAGGGCGCGCGCGAAAGCCTGATTCATCTCCACATCACCCGCCTGGATGCGGATTCCGATCGCCAGAAGCTGATCGACGGCCTGACCAGGACGTTGAACAATGTCCGCGCCTGCGTTGCCGACTGGCGCGTCATGCGTGACAGTGTCGAGGAAGCGATCAAGACGTTCTCTTCCAATCCGCCGCCGCTGCCGATCGACGAACTCGCCGAAGCCAATCAGTTCCTGCAATGGCTCTGCGCGGACAATTTCACTTTCCTCGGCGTGCGCAAATATCGCTTCTCGCCGGACAGCGACGCGTCGGACGACATTACAACCGGCGAAGGCCTCGGTATCCTGCGCGATCCGGACGTGAAGGTCCTGCGCCGCGGCAGCGAAATGGTGGTGATGACGCCGGAAATCCGCGAATTCATGCACGAGCCGACCCTGCTGATCGTCATCAAGGCCAATGTCTCCAGCCGCGTCCATCGCCGCACCCGGATGGATTATGTGGGCATCAAACTCTACTCGCCCGACGGCCGGCTCGAAGGCGAGTTGCGCGTCGTCGGCCTTTTCACCTCGGGTGCCTATACTCGCTCGGTACGGCAGATCCCTTATGTCCGCCACAAGGTTTCGCGGGTGTTGCAGCGCGCGGGCTTCGACCCGAACGGCCATTCCGGCAAGGCGCTGATGCATATTCTCGAAGATTATCCGCGCGACGAGCTTTTCCAGATCGACGTCGACACGCTCTACAACTTCGTCATCGAGATCCTGATCCTCTACGAGCGTCCGCGCGTCCGGGCGCTGCCGCGGGTCGACAAGTTCGATCGCTTTGTCTCCATCCTCACCTTCATTCCGCGCGACAAATACGACACCGACGTCCGCACGCGCGTCGGAGCCTTTTTGGCGCAGGCCTACAAAGGGAAGCTGTCCGCTTCCTACGTATCATTCCCTGAAGGGGCGCTTGCGCGCGTCCACTTCATCATCGGACGCTATGAAGGCAAAACGCCCGTCGTCGACCGCGCCCTGCTCGAAGCCGGGATCAGCGCCATTGCCGCGACCTGGGCCGACAAGCTGAAGGCCGCGCTCACCGCGTCGACCGACGGCATGCGGGCGCGCATGCTCACCAACCGATACGCCCAGGCCTTCAGCGGCGGCTATACCGAGGTGTTCAGCGCGGAACAGGCGATCGCCGATATCACGACCGTCGAAAAGCTGACGCCGGCCCGCCCGGTAACGATTTCGGTTTACCGCATCGAAGGCGACGATCCGAGGCGCTTCGGCCTCAAGGTGTTTTCGGACGCCGTACCGCTGTCGTTGTCCTACCGCGTGCCGGTGATCGAAAATCACGGCCTGCGCGTGGTCAACGAACGCACCTATCAGATCGTGCCCGGTACCAGGCCTGCGCCGGTCTGGCTGCACGACATGACGATCGAGACCAGCGACGGCCAGCCCATCGAGATCAACCCGGAATTCAGCCATCGCCTGGAAGCCTCGATCATGGCGGTGGTGACCGATCGCGCCGAATCCGACGGATATAACGGCCTGATCCTGCGCACCGCCCTAAGCTGGCGGGAAGTCTCGACCATCCGGGCGCTGTCGCGTTATCTCCACCAGATCCGCGCTCCGTTCACCCAGGATTACATGTGGGAGACCGTGCGCAAGAACGCCGCGATCACGGCCAGCCTGGTCGCGATGTTCCAGACCCGCCTCGATCCGCGCCTCGCCTTGACGGACGCCGAGCGCGCGGCGCGCGAGGCGGCTTTGCTTGCCGAGATCGAGGAACAGCTCAAATCCGTCGCCTCGCTCGATGAAGACCGCATCCTGCGCCGCTTCACCAATCTGGTGCAGGCTACCGTTCGTACCAATCTGTGGCAGATCGGCGAGGATGGACATCCGCGTCCGGTGATCTCCTTCAAATTCGAGGCGCGCCGGATCGACGACTTACCCGCTCCACGACCGCTCTACGAGATCTTCGTCTATTCCCCTCGCGTCGAAGGTATTCACCTGCGCTTCGGCAAGGTTGCGCGCGGTGGCTTGCGCTGGTCCGACCGGCCGCAGGATTTCCGCACCGAGATCCTCGGCCTCGTGAAAGCGCAGCAGGTCAAGAACGCCGTGATCGTGCCGGTCGGTGCCAAGGGCGGCTTCGTGCCCAAGCGCCTGCCGCCGCCTTCCAAGCGCGACGCCTGGCTCGCGGAGGGCACCGAAAGCTATCGCATCTTCGTTCGCTCGCTGCTCGAACTCACCGACAATCTCGACGGCGACATCGTCGTGCCGCCCGAATCCACCGTGCGCCACGACGGCGACGACCCCTACCTCGTCGTTGCCGCCGACAAGGGCACCGCCACCTTCTCCGACGTCGCCAACGCGATTTCGGCCGAGAAGAACCATTGGCTCGGCGATGCCTTCGCATCCGGCGGCAGCCAGGGTTACGACCACAAGAAGATGGGGATCACGGCGCGCGGCGCCTGGGCGGCGGTCAAGCGCCACTTCCGCGAGCTCGGCACCGACATTCAGACCATGCCGTTCACCGCGGTCGGCGTCGGCGACATGTCGGGCGACGTTTTCGGCAATGGCATGCTGCTCTCGCCGGCGACAAGGCTTGTGGCGGCTTTCGATCATCGCGACATCTTCATCGATCCTTCGCCCGATCCATCGACCAGCTTCGCCGAGCGCAAGCGCCTGTTCGATCTGCCGCGATCGAGCTGGCAGGACTACGACAAGTCGCTGATCTCGCAGGGTGGCGGCGTGTTCTCGCGCTCGCTCAAGGCGATCCCGCTTGCGCCGGAAGTGCGCACGCTGCTCGATCTCGACAAGCCGCAAGCCACGCCTTTCGAGGTGATGACGGCGATCCTGAAGGCTCGCGCGGACCTGTTGTGGTTTGGCGGCATCGGCACCTATGTCCGCTCCTCCGGGGAAAGCGACGATCAGGTCGGAGACCGCGCCAACGATCCGATCCGCATCGCGGGTGGCGACGTGCGCGCCCGGGTGATTGGCGAAGGGGCCAACCTCGGCGTTACCCAGCGCGGCCGCATCGAAGCGGCGCAGAAGGGCGTCAAGCTCAACACTGACGCCATCGACAATTCGGCCGGCGTGAACACGTCCGACGTCGAGGTCAACATCAAGATCGCGCTGGCGCGCCCCGAGCGCGAGGGGCGCCTCAGTCCCACTGACCGCAACAGCCTGCTTGCCGCGATGACCGACGAGGTCGGCGCGCTGGTGCTGCGCAACAACTATCTGCAGACGCTGGCGCTCTCGCTGGCCGAGCGCAAGGGTGTGGCCGAGACCGGCTTCCTCACCCGCCTGATGCAGTCGCTCGAACGGCGCGGCTTGCTCAGCCGCGCTGTGGAGTTCTTGCCCGACGACGCCGCGCTCACCGAGCGCACACGGCGCGGCCAGTCCCTCGCGCGGCCCGAGCTTGCCGTGCTGCTCGCCTACGCCAAGCTGACCCTCTATGATGACCTGCTCGTCACCAGCGTACCCGATGACCCCTATCTTGCCCGCGAACTATCCCAGTATTTTCCGCGCGAGGTTCAGGAGAAATTCCCGACCGCGGCCGGATTGCATCGCCTGCGGCGGGAGATCATCGCGACCAGTCTCGCCAATGCGGTGATCAATCGCGGCGGCCCGGCCTGCGTCGTGCGCCTGATCGACGAGACCGACGCCGATATCCCGACCATCGTCATGGCCTATGTAGCGGTCGATGAATGCTTCGGCCTGAAGTGGCTCAATGACGCGATCGACGCGCTCGACGCCTGCATCGACGGGCAGCTGCAGCTGTCCCTCTATGCTTCGGTGCAGGACCTTCTGCTCTCCCGCATGGTCTGGTACGTGCGCAATGTCGATTTCAAGGACGGGCTGGAGGCCGTCGTCGCGCGCTTCGGCCCGGCGATCCGCCAGATCGTCGCCGGGCTCGACACTGCCTTGCCGCCGGACTTGCAAGCCGCGCGCGTCAAGCGTCGGCAGGAACTCGCCGATGCCGGTGTCCCGGTCGGCCTCGCCGGCGAGCTCGCCGATCTTGACGCTTTGGTCTCGGCTCCCGACATCGTGACGGTTGCCGAGCGCACCGCGCGCCCCATCGGTGATGCCGCCGCGACCTTCTACGCCGCCGAGGCGAATTTCCGTCTCGACCGCATCATCGCCGCCGCACGCAGTGTGCCGGCCAACGATTATTTCGAACGCATGGCCATCGATCGCGCCGTCGAGCAGATCGCCGGCGCCGAAAGGAGACTGGCCGCCGATATGCTGGCGACCGGCCAGTCTGGCCAGCAGGCCGTCGAGACCTGGCTCGCGGCTCACCCCGAGGCGACGCGTATCCGCCGCTCGGTCGAGGAGATCGCTGCCAGCGGCCTGACCCTCGCCAAGCTGACGGTGGCGGCGAACCTGCTGGGGGACCTGGTCAAGGCCTGAGGGCGTGCGAGGCAACGATGTGGGAAGCGCAATGCTGGCGCAGGTAGTTAGCCGGCAAACGGAGGAATCCAATGATCCACGCCACCTGCCATACCGCCGACAATGTTCGCTGCATCGAGTTCGATGCCACGCCGTGGTTCAGCGAGGCTGACGCACCGAGCATTATCGATTTGGCCCATCGAGGATGGACCAGCACTGCGATTGCAGATTCCCTCGAGCACAGACAAGGATACGAACGCCTGCACGACCTCGTTGAGTACGCGGCGAAGCGACTGCAACTGGAATCTCTGGAGGACCCAACCTGGGAAACCTTCGAGTGTGTCGTCGATGGACCCGAGGCCGTCGCCTGGCTCGAGAAAAACCGGCCCAACGTTGTGGCGAGAATCCCTTAAAGCCGCGGGAAGCGCAGCAAGGGCCACAATTGATCGGCGGCAAACGAAGCGGAAATGGCGCACCCGACACGATTCGAACGTGTGACCTTTGCCTTCGGAGCAAGATAACGTACTCATCCGAAAAGTACGATAGGGCGCGCTATTATGCGCTATCCAGCTGAAGCGTCTGGATATTCTCAACAACAGAAGCGACGTTCCTATCCGAAACCCCGCGCCGATTTTCTCCCGCCTGCTTACGCGTTGCTTACTTGGAGATCGCGCCCGGAACGAAGGAACGTTATGGTCAAGATCACAATGAGGGTTGTCGAGGCGGCGGATGTCCGAGAGAAGGGCTACCTGATCTGGGACGACGAACTGGAAAGGGAGGGCGACCAAAGAAGGCCTCGACCATCGTCACCGACACTGGCCGTATCGAACGTCACATCATTCCCCTCATAGGAACCCGGCGCGTCAAGGACCTGACCAAGACCGACATCAACAAGGCCCTCAAAGACATCATGGCCGGCAAGACGCGGGTTTCGGTCAAGACCAAGAAACTGCGCGGAAAGGCCATCGTCCGGGGGTGGCGCTGGAACGGCAACGCGTACCGTTGGTCTTCTCGGCGGCATTCTACGCCGTGAAAGCAGGGAAACCGTTTAGGCGATCATTCATCGTCTTTATTTCGATAATACCAGAAATACGGTTGACATTCTGAAGCTGTTGCGACAGATTATGGACATGAAACTGGATGACGCAGCCATGCACCTTGAAGCTTTGGGCAATCCGACCCGGCTCAAGATCTATCGTGCCCTTGTTCGCGCTGGGCAGGCTGGTCTGGCCGTCGGCCGACTGCAGGATAAACTAAAAATCGCGCCATCGACCCTGTCGCACCACGTCAAGACGCTCGTGACCGCCGGCCTCATCACCCAGGTGCGGGAGGCAACGACTCTGACGTGTCACGCCAACTATGACGTGATGCAGGGGCTGGTCGACTTTCTAGTTGCTGAATGCTGCGCCGATGCGACCGAATGCAAGGATACAAGCACTGCGGCCTGATCTTTTCAGGTCGGAAATTTCGATATTTCTAGTTTGATGGGATAAGCAAAATGGGACAGTCGAAGTCGGTTGCGATCATTGGCGCAGGTCCTGTCGGACTTGCCGCCGCTGCTCATGTTCTTGAACGCGGAATGACACCGACCGTTTTGGAAGCAGGTCCGGAAATTGGTCATGCGATGCGGCAGTGGGGCCACGTGCAGTTGTTCTCGCCGTGGGAATACAACGTCGACAAAGCGGCTGAGCGCTTGCTGGCGCCAACCGGTTGGAATTCGCCGGATCCAAAGCAATATCCGACCGGCGGTGAGTTGCTGTCGCAGTATCTCGAACCGCTGGCTCACCGCACGGTGCTCAAGGATCACATTCATACATCAAGCCGCGTGATCGACATCAGTCGCGTTGGTTTCGACAAGCTCAAGACCAAAGGCCGCGGCGACGCGCCTTTCGAGCTTCGCTACCAAAACGGGCAGGGCCCGAAAAGCATTCGCGCGGACGCGGTGATCGATACGTCAGGTACTTGGTTCTCGCCGAACCCTGGTGGCGCAAACGGTCTTCCGGCCCTCGGCGAGCGGGAGAACGCTACCAAGATCGCGTACGGGATGCCCGACGTGCTCGGCAAGGATCGCGCCCGGTATGCTGGAAAGGCCGTCGCCGTGCTCGGGGCTGGGCATTCTGCGGTTGGCACGCTAATCGAACTCACGAATCTGAAATCTCAGGCTGCGAGCACCGAAGTCATTTGGGTCTTGCGCGGTGACAATCCTGCCAAAGCTTTTGGCGGGGGCGTCAATGACAAACTCGTGGCGCGTGGCGAACTGGGAATGGCTCTGGCAGGGCTGGTAACCTCTGGGCAAATCCGAGTGGAAGCCAGCTTCCCTGTGACTCGCATCGACCGTGACGGCGAGCGCCTGAAGCTTGCCACTGCCGGATGCTGCGACCGGAGCATTGTGGCTGACGAACTAATCGTCGCGACGGGGTTCCGTTCCGACCTCGAATTCTTGCGTGAACTTCGGATTCAGCTCGATCCGGCCATCGAATGCCCGATCGCGCTGGCGCCGCTGATCGACCCCAATGAACATAGCTGCGGCACAGTACGCCCACATGGCGCGGCCGAACTCGCGCAGGACGAGCCGGGATTCTACTTCGCCGGCATGAAGTCATATGGGCGTGCGCCAACGTTCCTGATGCTCACCGGCTATGAGCAGGTGCGGTCAATTGCGGCCAAAATTGCCGGTGACAATGAAGCGGCAGCGCGGGTTGAACTCGTATTGCCCGAGACAGGCGTGTGCAGCCGCAGCGCGACACCGGGACAGGTCGAATGCTGTGGCGGGCCGGCCACCGAACGGGCGGACGCCTGTTGCGTCGATGATGCTAAGGCGAAGGGTGCAGGAAAAGCTGGCTGTGGCTGCGCAGCTTAGCGCGGAAAGGTGCGAATGCTGACGCTAGAGGGGCGATCCGTCATCGCGGCGATGTGTGTGGGGCAGCTCGGTAGCTTGCTCCCGCATGTCGTCGTGCCGTCGATACTTGCCGCATTCCTGATTCCGGAATGGCACCTGAGCGGTGCGCAGGCTGGCCTTCTCGCCGGCTCGGGCGCAGCTGGCTACATGTTGACGGTGCCGGTGTTAGCCACGCTGACTGACCGGATCGACGCGCGCAGGATCCTGATTGCGGGCTCGGCGGTCAGTGCACTCGGTACATTGCTGTTCGGCCTGTTTGCGACCGGCCTCTGGTCCGGAGCATTGTTCAACGCCATTGCGGGCATCGGCTTCGCGGGCGCTTATATGCCCGGTCTCAAGGCGCTGACTGACCGGCTGGCACCCGGCGATTCATCCCGCGCGGTCACGCTGTATACGTCGAGCTTTTCGTTCGGCGTCGGGCTGTCGTTTCTGGTCTCGCAGCTCGTTGCGGAAGCTTTGGGCTGGCGCTCAGCCTTCCTCGTGACAGCGCTGGGCCCGCTGATGATGCTTTCGGTCTGCTTCCTGCTGCGGCCGGTGGCGCCAAAACCCGCGCAGGGCCGCCTCTTGGACTTCGCGCCGGTGTTCCGCAACACCAACGCCATGGGCTTTGTTCTCGGCTATGGCGCCCACTGCTTTGAGCTTTACGGCATCCGCACCTGGCTGGTTGGATTCTGGACTTTCGTGGCGGTGAGGAACTCGGAAGGCTCACTCCTGACGCCCGTCGTCGTCAGCGTGCTTTTCTCTTTGCTCGCGATGCCGGCTAGCATCCTCGGCAACGAATGCGCGATCCGGTTCGGCCGACATCGCGCCATCACCGCCGTGATGTTGAGTTCTGCTTGCGTGGCGCTGCTGATCGGCGCGTTCGCCGACAAATCGCCATGGCTGTTGCTGCCACTGGTGTTGGTCTACGCCATCACGGTGCCCGCCGATTCCGGTGCGTTGACCTCGGGAATGACGATGGCCGCCGATCCCAACTACCGCGGCGCAACGATGGCCGTGCATTCGACCGTTGGCTTTAGTCTGTCGGCTTTGGGCGCGTGGGCCCTTGGCGTCGCGCTGGATGCGGCGGGCGGACCATCGAGTGCCACCGCCTGGGCGGCAGCGTTTGCCGTACTCGCGGCAGGCATTCTGCTCGGCCCCGTCGCGCTCTATTGGTCGAGGGCGAGGGCGCCACAGGGATGAGTCAACGTCAGCTTCCAATCATACTGGCGCTTGGCACCAGCCAAACGCTGGCGTGGGCCTCCACCTATTATCTGCCGGCGATTCTTGCCAATCCGATCGCCCGCGACCTTGGGATCTCGTCGACTCAGGTTTTCGGCGCGCTTTCGGTCGGCCTGATCATGGCGGGCCTCCTGGGACCGCGTGTTGGGCATTTCATCGATACGTTCGGCGGCCGGGGGCTGCTTGCCGTTTCGAACGTCGTGTTTGCGGCGGGACTGGTCCTTCTTTCTTTCGCGTCCGGAAGCGTTGTGTTGATCGCGTCGTGGCTCATCCTCGGCGTTGGCATGGGGATGGGGCTCTATGAGGCCGCCTTTGCGACACTGACGCGCATGTATGGATACGCCGCCCGCAGGCCGATCACCGGCATCACCCTGATTGCAGGCTTCGCAAGCACGATAGGTTGGCCGATCACCACGTATCTCGATGCGCACTTTGGCTGGCGGATTGCGTGCCAGGTTTGGGCGCTTATTCACATTGCGTTGGCGCTGCCGCTGAACCTGTCGCTGCCGCGCGCTAAACCATTCCAGGCGGCTTTGCCCGATGAGGCAAGCCCCGCAGAGTCGGCGCAGCAAAGCGAGACAGTCGCCATGATCCTCGTGGCTTATGTCTTTGCAGCGACCGGGTTTGTGAGTTCGGGACTTTCTGCCTTGATGCCTTCCCTGCTCTTGCAGTTCGGTGCAACACCGGCGGCAGCGCTGCTCGCGGGAACCCTGATCGGCCCGGCACAGGTGGCAGCGCGGATTATCGAAGCGGGCTGGCTTAGCCGCTACCATCCTCTTGCGTCGACTCGGCTTGCGACGGTCATGAATCCACTCGGCATAGTAGTCCTTGCGGCTGGAGGACCGGTGCTCGCTCCCGCCTTCGCCATCTTCTACGGTGCGGGCAATGGCATCTTGACCATAGCGCGCGGCACGCTACCGCTCGCACTATTTGGGCCGCACGGCTTTGGCCGTCGCGTTGGCGTGCTATCGCTTCCGGCCCGCGCGACCGGTGCAGTCGCGCCGCTCGCCGTTGGCCTGTTTGCTGAATATCTCGGTGCAGGAGCGTTATGGATCACGGCGCTAGCGTCGGTTTCCGCATTCATCGCGCTTTTTTTCCTGCGAGCGAGACAAGCGCCATAACGGAGTGGCAACACCTTAGGCGAGGCGAACTTCTGACCGACACTGTCAGTTAGCAACCTATCGGCTCTCGGCGACGATTTTATCCAGATTGCTTGCTCGCTCGAATGAGACAGAACTGGAATTTCGGTTCGGACGTCATATCGCGTTGTAAACAAAGAAAAACTGGCGCACCCGACACGATTCGAACGTGTGACCTTTGCCTTCGGAGGGCAACGCTCTATCCAGCTGAGCTACGGGTGCGTGCAGGGGTTCATTTAGCTGATTGGCTCCCTGTCGGCAACGGCGTTGTCCGGCCGCTTAAGGGCTGTAAACTGCCTCCCGACAATATGACAGGCCGCGGAAAAAGGCCGTCTTTCGAGGGAGTTTGCCCATGCGTCCGCTGGAATTCGGCTGGTATCTGCCCACGCATGGCGACACCGCGGCCTATGGGCTGATGGAGGCGCAGATCGCCGGCTCGCCGGAACTCTGCGAGCGCGTGGTCGCGGCCGCCGAGGACGCCGGCTTCGAATATCTGCTGATCCCGGTGGGCTCGGTGTGCTGGGAGGCCTGGATCACGGGCGCCTTCATGGCGGCACGCTCTCGCCGGATCAAGCCGCTGATCGCAGCAAGGCCCGGCTATATCAACCCGGTGCTGATGGCAAAGATGATCTCGACCTTCGACCAGATGTCGGGCGGGCGAATCTGCATCAATCTGATCGCCGGCCAGAACGAGAGCGAGGTCGAGGCCGAGGGCGTGCGTCAGCCCAAGGAAGAGCGCTACGCGCTGATGGAGGAGGAGGTCTCGATCCTGAAAGCGCTATGGACGACGCGCGGCCCGGTGCATTTCGAGGGCAAGTTTCACACCATCTCCGGCGCGCATATCCGGCCGCGTCCGTTGCAGCAGCCGTTTCCAAAATTCTATCTCGGCGGCGGCTCGCGGCAGGCCTGGGAGGTGTCGGCGAAGCATTCCGACGTCCATCTGTTCTGGGGCGATCTGCCGGAGCGCATCGCGGAGAATATCGCGGAGATCCGGCGGATGGCGCGGGCGCATGACCGCGAGGATGCGATCGGCTTCGGCATGCGGCTGCAGGTGATCTGCCGCGAGAACGAGGCGGATGCCTGGGAGGCGGCCGACCAGCTGGTGCGCCACGCCACCGAGCGGCAGAAGCAGGAGATGAAGACGCTCTACAATCGCTCGGAGGCCAACCAGCGCGTGCAGCAGCTCGCGCGCGACTACGGCGATCTTCTGATGCCGCATCTGTGGACCGGCATCACCAAGGTGCGGCCCGGCGCCGGCATCGCGGTGGTCGGCGATCCCGCGCAATGCGCCGCCACCTTGCAGCAGTTCATCGACACCGGCTGCCACTCCTTCTGCCTGTCCGGCTATCTGCATGACGAGGAGGCCGAGCGGTTCGGTCGCCTGATCCGCCCGATCCTCGCCGCCAACAATCGCGGGCGGCTCGTCGCCTGAGGCGCGATCCGGAAGCTTTCCGAAAATTCACGGGTGAATCTGCGCCTGACGCGCCATGATCCTGCCGAGCTCGCGGCAGCAACGGAGTCGAACCATGCATCACCGGGCCTGGCTTGCGGCCGCGGCATTGCTCGTCGTGGCGGCGGCGGACGTACCCACAGCGTCCGCGACCCAGGCACAGACCGAGCGCGACCTGAAGCCGGTCAAGGAGATCGCCAATGCGCGGATTGCCGTCGGCAGTGCGAGCTTTCCGCTCTACCTCTCGGCCGACTGGTCCAATCCGCTGCCGGATGTCACGCGCGCCGTGCTTGTGCTGCACGGGGTGCTGCGCAATGCCGACGACTATTTCCGCGCGGCGCTGAGCGCGCAGGCCGCGGCCGGCGATGCCGGCGAGCATGCGCTGATGATCGCGCCGCAATTCTTGATCGAGTCCGACGTCGAGGCATTCAAGCTGCCGGCGGAGACGTTGCGCTGGAGCCTCTATGGCTGGCAGGGCGGCGAGCCCGCGCTCGCGCCGAGCCCGGCGAGTTCGTTCGAGGCGCTCGATGCCATCCTGGCGAAGCTCGGCGACCGCAAGCTGTTTCCGAACCTGCAGCAGGTCGTCGTGTTCGGTCATTCCGGCGGCGGCCAGGTGGTGCAGCGCTATGCGATCGCGGTGAAGGGCGACCAGCTGCTGCTGCGCCAGGGCATCGGCGTGCGCTATGTGGTCGCCAATCCGTCCTCCTACGCCTATTTCACCAAGGAGCGGCCGGAGCCCGCGATCGCGGCGAACTGCCATAGCTATAACAGCTGGAAATTCGGTATGGACAACCGCCCGCCCTATCTTGCCGAGCCTTCGCCGGCTGCGCTGGAGCAGGCCTATGTCGCGCGCCGCGTGATCTATCTGCTCGGAACGCTCGACACCAACCCCAATCATCCCGCGCTCGACAAATCCTGCATGGCGGAGGCCGAGGGGCCGTACCGTTACGCGCGCGGGCATTCCTATGCCGCCGTGATGCAGGCCCGCGACGGCGGCGCGCCGAACCACAGCGTGTGGGATGTGCCCGGCGTCGGTCATGCGGGCGGCAAGATGCTCAACTCGCCCTGCGGCCTGACCGCGGTGTTCGACATCCCCGGCTGCGAAGCGGCGCGCTAGCCCCCCGACACCAGAATTTGTGCGCGGATTCGGTGGTAAGCGGCACCGAGATCGCCTACGCTCGTGTCGCGAATGGAGCATCACGACCGACAGCTCGATGGAGAACATCATGAGAGCAGGCTTGATCACGCTTCTGACAGCCGGTGCCTTCCTCGGCTTGACCCCGGCCAACGCCGCAGAGGGATGTGGCGACGGTTGCCACAGGACCTCACGAGGTGCCTGCGTGATCGACGGCTGGGGCACCAGCGCGCGGGTCAGGAACGAGTGCCCCGCCACCTCGCGGGCTCGCCCCCCGTGTGGCGGCGGTGGCTTCATCTGGCGGCGCGACCTTCAGGCCTGTTCGCAGACGACGAAGGATTGGCTCTAGCCGTCGACGGCCAGGCCAGCGTCACGCCGGCACGATCACCTTGCCGATCGGCCACAGTGCGATGCCGGCGAGCTTGAGATGCGCCCAGGCGAAGGGGATGCCGATGATGGTCACCGCGAGCAGGACCGCGGTGATCACATGGCCGATCGCGAGCCACCAGCCGGCCAGGATGAACCAGATCAGATTGCCGATCACCCCGAGCGGTCCGGTGCCGATGTCGGGCGTGCCGGTCACCTCATCGCGGCGCACCGCACGCGAGCCGAACGGCAGCAGCGTGTAGACCGCGATGTTGAAGGCGGCGCGCGCCCAGGGCAGCCCGATAATGGTCACCGCCATGATCACGGCGGCGACCAGCCAGCCGAACGCCATCCACGCGCCGCCGATCAGGATCCAGAGGATGTTCAGGAGGATAGACACAGGCTGCATGGCTGACACCTTCGCGCCGCTTGGGACTATTCTTCATATACGCCGCTGCCCGGCGCTGCGGTAGGTGTGGCCTAAGCGCGCGCCTGCCGTGACGAGGCGCTTCACCGGCGGCCGGCGCTGAACGACAGCTCGCACCTCATTGCATCCGTCGCGACGGCAACTAATCTCGCGCGACCGGGCAGGGCGCAAAGACGCCTGCACCGAAAAGGGAGAACAACAATGAGAACAATATTCGGAGCAGGGATTCTGGCGGCGCTGGCATTGTCGGTGTCGGCCGTGCGGGCCGAGGACGCCGTGCGCTTTGCGCCGCTCAAGGCGGAGGAGCTGTCGCCGGCGCAAAAGGCCTGGGCCGACATGATCAGCGCGCCGCCGCGCAATGCCAAATTCACCGCGCCGCCCTACCGCGCCTATATCCGCAATCCCGATCTGGCGCCAAAGCTGTCGAACCTGTCGGAGTATCTGCGCTGGAATACCTCGCTGCCGGCGCGGCTCAGCGAAATGGCGATCCTGATCACGGCGCGGCACTGGACCGCGCAATATGAATGGTCGGCGCACTATCCGCTGGCGATGAAGGGTGGGCTCGATCCGAAGATCGCGGACGCGATCGCCAAGGGCACGCGGCCCGAGAGCATGAAGGACGACGAGGCCGCGCTGTACGATCTCGGCGTCGCACTCTATCGCGACAGGAAAGTCAGCGACGCGGTCTACAAGGCCGCGCTGGAGAAGTTCGGCGAGCGCGGCATCATGGATATCATCGGCATCATGGGCTACTACGACCTGGTCTCGATGACGTTGATTACAATGCAGGCCGGCCCCGCGAATAACGGCGTGCAGCCATTGGCGGTGCTGGAGAAGTAGGGCGTCTGCATCGATCTCGCGCTCCTACCTCTCCCGCGTGCCGGTGGGGGCTTTCTCTACAGAACGACTCGCGATTAGACCCCGTCCCCAACCCTCCCCCGCAAGCGGCGCTCCTCACCATGAGGGTCTACTATTGTGCCGCAAAACAAGACCTCATCCTGAGGAGCCCGCCGAAGGCGGGCGTCTCGAAGGATGGCCACGAGGGCACCGCCACGAAATGCGATAGCCCTGCCCGCAAGCGGGAGAGGGAGCGCAGTCACGTCACGCCCCTACCGCCGGAAACCGCTGGCGCGCGAATAGGTCTGGCGGCCTTCCAGGGCCGGGCGCGCGGCCATGCTGGCGCGCGTTTCGCTGGCGACCGGCGTCGCCGGCTTCAAATCCTCGAGGAAGATCGGCTTGGCGAAGTAATAGCCCTGGGCGTAGCGGATCTTGGTCGCCGCCTGCAGATAGGTGAGCTCCTCGTAGGACTCGATGCCCTCGGCGATCACGGTCATGCCAAGCGCCTCGCTCAGCGATTCGATCGCGCGCAAAATGCCCTGGCTGCGCGGCCGCTGATGGATGTCGGTGATGAAGGAGCGGTCGATCTTGATCTCGTCGGCGGTGATGTCGGCGAGCGCCGACAGCGACGAATAGCCGATACCGAAATCGTCGATCGAGATGCCGACGCCGATGCCGCGCAGGATCGGCAGGATCTGGTCCTGGAAATGCGACCGCGTCACGAACGCGTCCTCGGTCACCTCGATCATGAAGCGTTTCGGGAAGCCGGTCTCCTCGATCGCGCGCGCGAACCGGCGCATGAATTCGAGGTTCGAGGCCTGCTTGGCGGCGACATTGATGCTGATCGTCGCCATCGGGCCGAACGTATCGTTGATCAGGTCGATCGACTTGACGATCTCCGCCAGCACCAGGAACGTCAGCTCGTCGATCAGGCCGAGCTCGACCGCGAGGTTGATGAAGGTGCCCGGCGCCTGGATCACGCCCTCGTCGTCGCGCAGCCGCACCAGCGCCTCGATGCCCTTCACCTCCTGGGTGCGGATATCGACCTTGGCCTGGAACGCGCAGCAGAAGCGCTTTTCCAGGATCGCCAGTCGCAGCGACTGCTCGATCTTCATCCGCGCCAGCGCCTCGCGCTCCATGCTGTTGTCGAAGAACGCGGTCGAGCCCTTGCCGTTGTTCTTGACGCGGTACATCGCGATGTCGGCGTTCTGGCGCAGCGCCTCGTAGCTCCGGCCATGCATCGGATAGAGGCTGACGCCGATCGAGGTCGACGCGAAGATCTCGGATTCCTCGATGAAGAACGGCGCCTTCAGCCGCTCCTGCATGACCTGGATGAATTCGGCGACTTCGTCATTGCCGCTGATCGGGTTGAGCAGCAGCAGGAATTCGTCGCCGGAGATGCGCGACAGGATATCGGTTTCGCGCAGCGCGTGGCCGAGCCGCTTCGACAGTTCGACGAGCAGCGCGTCGCCGATCGCGTGGCCGTAATAGTCGTTGATGTGCTTGAAGTTGTCGACGTCGAGGAAGGCGAGCGCGAAATGGCTTTGCGAATCGTCGCGGATCAGGCCGCTGACGCGGTGCTCGATCACCCGGCGGGTCGGCAGGCCGGTCAGCTCGTCGTAATAGGCCGAGCGGAACAGCTGGTCCTCGAACGCTTTCTGCTCGCTGATGTCGGTCGAGGTCGAGATCAGGAGATTGCGACCGGCGATCCGGACCGGCCGGTGCGAGGTCAGGAACACGTATTTGGAGGCGCCGCAGGAGAGCACTTCCTCGAGCACCACCGGACGGCCGCTGCGCAGCAGGTCGAGGTTGGCGGCGTGGCGCTCGTCGACCGGGGACGGCTGGCTCGCGCTGGCCGCCAGCTGCAGCTGGCTCGCTGCTGCTTCATTCACCAGGATGAGCTCGCCCTGCTCGTCCTGAACGGTCACGCCCGCCGGCAGCAGTTGGAGAAGGTCGCGCAGGATACGTAATTCATTGCTGGAAATATCGTCTTGGCCGGTCACTGCCGCGCCCGTCTGAAAATCGTGTCTGGTGAGACTGTGCATGCGCCGACCTTGGCAAAGTCCGTTGTAGTTTTGGTTAAGCGGACCTGCGAAATGCCGTGACAGAATGAGACCGCGACGGCTTTCGCAAGCCGTCGCGGCAATCGTCATTAACAGAGTATCAATGTCGGCTTCGGCCGCTGGTGAAAGCGATTGCGGCGCGCGCGGTTGCACCAACACGTGCGGCTGTGCCGGAATGACGACTTATCAACAGCTCGGAAGCTTGCACTGCATGGTGCAGTGAACACCGGTCTTCAGATAACTGATCTCGGTCTTGCCGTCGAACGGCCGCAGCGCCGACTTGAGCAGCTTGGTGCCGAAGCCGGCTTCGCCGATCGCCTCGACCACCGGTCCCTCGGTCTCGTCCCAGATCACGTTGAGACGTCCGTCGTCGACGGTCCATGACACTTGCAAAAATCCGCGCGGCGAGGAGAAGGCGCCGTACTTTCCGGCGTTGGTTGCGAGCTCATGGAAGATCAACGCCAGCGAGACGGCGAGCTTGGCGGGCAGGAACAGCTGCTCGCCATTGAGGTTGAACCGCACGTGGCCGTAGGGCCCGAGTTCCGAGCGCAGCAAATCCTTGATATCGCAGCCATAGCCGTCGACCCGCGCGATCAGATCGTCGGTCGCCGAGAGCGCGCGGATGCGATGGTCGATGCGCTGCCAGACATCGGGCCGGTCCTGCAGCGCCTGATGCAGCACGGCGTGAATGGTCGAGGACTTGTTCTTCAGCCGGTGCTGCAATTCGTCGACCACGACCTTGCGGTACTGCTCTTCCTCGATCAGCCGTTTGGAAACTTCGCGCTGCTGAGCGACCAGGGAACGGTAGTGCTCCACGCCCCAGATCGCGATGCCGCACACAACCCAGAAGATCATCAACAGCGCAAAGCGCGCCGGATCGGCGTGCGAACCGCTGAAATTGAGCACCACGCCGAGCAGCCCGCTCGCCAGCGCGGTTGCGATCCCGATCCGGAAACCGCCAAGGGCGGTGGCAAAGAACACCGCGGGGAAATAGGGCGTGAAGAACACGTCCGGCCGGATCTGGGCGAGCCCGAAGCGCGCGGCCGTGGCCAAAACGAGACAAAGCACCGCGAAGGCGACCGCAAGCCGCACCGACGGCTGGACATCGCCCCGCCAACACGCCCTGAAATCATCGATCCATTTCGCCATTGCTCGTTCCAGTTCACGTGAACAGGCGACCCAAAATAAGGCCGCTGCGACCGAAAAACCGCAGTTGTGGCCTTCTGGCCACAGGCGGACCTTGCGAGCGTGGCGGCGTGCAAGTGCTTGTATTGGCAACGGGAGCTGGGGAATATCCGCAACATCATACGTAAGTTGAGGGACTGACATGGGACGGCTGGACGGCAAGGTCGCGGTGATCACAGGGGCGACCAGCGGCATCGGGCTACGTACGGCGGAGATCTTTGTCGCGGAGGGCGCGAAGGTCGTGATCGCCGGGCGTCGCGCGCCGGAGGGCGAGGCACTGGCGCAACAACTCGGCGAGGCTTGCGTGTTTCGTCAGACCGACGTCACGGTCGAGGAACAGATGCAGGCGCTGATCGCGCTTGCGGTCGAGAAGTTCGGCCGGATCGACTGCCTGTTCAACAATGCCGGCGGCCCGGCGCAGACCGGGGGCATCGAAGGTCTCGACGTCGAGCGGTTCGACGCCGCGATGGCGACGCTGGTGCGCAGCGTCATGCTCGGCATGAAGCATGCCGCGCCCTACATGCGCAAACAGGGCTCCGGCAGCATCATCAACAATGGCAGCATCGCCGGTCGGCTAGCCGGCTTCTCGTCGTCGATGGTCTACGGCGCCGCGAAGGCGGCGGTCATCCATTTCACCAAATGCGTGGCGATGGAGCTCGGCGAGTCCGGCATCCGCGTCAACTCGATCTCGCCCGGCGCGATCGCCACCGGCATTTTCGGCAAGGCGCTCGGATTGTCGACGGAAGCGGCCGAGAAGACCGCGGCCGTGATGCGCGAGGTCTACAAGGCGGCGCAGCCGATCCCGCGCGCCGGCCTGCCCGACGACATCGCGCATGCCGCGGTGTTCCTGGCGAGCGACGAATCGAGCTTCATTAACGGCCATGACCTCGTGATCGACGGCGCCATCACCGGCGGCCGCAACTGGAGCCAGCAGCAGGCGGGCTACGTCTCGCTGCGCAAGGCGTTCGATCAGGGGGCGTAAGCCACGGCCGTCATTTCGGGGTACGCGCAGCGTGAACCCGGAATCTCGAGATTCGGGGTTCGATACTTCGCATCGCCCCGGAATGACGATCGAGGGTGTTTAGCTTTGGCGAGCTAAGGTGCGAGCATGAACGCGAAGCTCGCACGCCGGCTGCGCTATCTCGGCGCCATCATTGTCGCCGGCGCGGTGACGAGCGTCAGAATCAATCTCGCGCAAGGCCGTCATACGCTCGGGCCGCTGATTGCGGGATTCGCTTATGCCCTCGTCACCTCTGTGGCGATCGGAGTGGTCGGGATCGGCGCGATGGCGTAACGCGTCTGGATTCGCGCGCTGCGACAAATTAACCCGACGGGCAAATTAGCGCTTCCGTCGTCGGGCAAATCAGATGTTCAATTCCGCCCGTCTCACCCGATCGAGGGGCGCTTCGCGATCGTCACGAACGCGGCGTGAGATGCGGTGGACGCGGAATGCGCAGTCGACGAATGCGCATGAAGCGGACGGCGAAATCGTGCAGGCCTGACGCCCTAGCGGCAGGTGTCCTCTCGCAAGGCGCGCAAACGTTTTGCGAGGGCGGTGACAATAAAGCCCAGTCTCGCCGGGGAGAGCACGTATAAGCCGTAAGCCATCGCGCAGGGAAAGCCGGATTGCTCCGGTTACACCTGTGGTCCTACCCCCGAGCTTTCTACCCATTGCTCGGGGCCCATGGGTGCGATCGGCACCCGGCTTTCCCTGCGCCCTCTGCAAGCAAGAGGGCGGAACGAAGAGCAAAGCTCGGACATTCATGTCGCGAGAATGCAAACTCACGATTCACGGGCCGCGCAACACACTCGCTGTCGTCCCTGCGAAAGTAGGGACCCATAACCACGAATGGTGATTGTTGCCCAATGGTGGAACGACGAGTCCCGTTCACAACATCGCCGCGGCGTATGGGTCCCGGCCTGCGCCGGGACGACAGCGGTGGATGTGGCGCGAGCTGGCGTTCTTTCTTCCTCCAGCAAGGGTCGCAAATCACACCTTCTGCTTGGCCGCTGCCTTCGCAAGATCCGGCGCATTCACCGCGGGGATCGCGACGCGGCCGGGGCCGGTTTGTTGAAGCGCGGCGGCGGCCTTGTCGTTCTGCATGATCTTGGCCATGACAGCCTGGCCGGCGCGTTCGAACACGGCGCGGTTGTCGATCAGGAACTGCCGCGACTTGCGCAGGCCGTCGATATAGCCGTTGATCTCGGGCACGACATAGCGCGCGACCATGTCCCAGCTGCGGCGGGTGTTTTCCGGATTGGCCCAGTCGTGCGCGAAGCCGATGATCGAGCCGACGCCGCCCGACACATCGACCAGATTCTTGATCATCTTGATCAGATCATCCGGTGTGCCGATGGTGGACGCGGCGCCTTCGACGAACGCGGTCTTGTCGACGGCCTCATCGGGCGAAGAGAACGCCGTCAGGCCCGGCCGCATCAGGGTGCCGACATTATATTCGTTGTGCCAGCGCATCAGCCCGGCGCCGGCCTCGCGCCGCGCCTGCTCGCGGGTCTCGGCGATGTGCCAGGACAGCAGCACGCGCCAGTTGGAACGGCTCACGGTGGTGCCGGCCTTCTTGGCGGCGTCCTCGGCGAACTGCCATTGCTGCGGCAGCGCCATCAGGCCCTGGGTCGACATCGAGCCGAGCGAGATGATGCCGATGCCGTATTTGCCGGCGAGCGTCATGCCCGATGGCGAGATCTGCGAGGCCACCACGAACGGCATGTCCTCCTGCAGCGGCAGGATCTGCAACGCGGCGTCGTGCATCTCGAACCAGTCGGTCTTGGCGGTGACGCGCTCGCCGTTGAACAGGCGGCGGATCACCGAGATCGCCTCGTCCTGGCGGTCGCGCTGGGTCATCGGGTCGATGCCGAGCGTATGGGCGTCGGAGGCGAGCGCACCGGGGCCGGAGCCGAAGATGGCGCGGCCGCCGGTCATATGGTCGAGCTGCACCATGCGCTGCGCGACGTTGAAGGGGTGGTGATAGGGCAGCGAGATTACGCCGGTGCCGAGCTTGATGCGCTTGGTGCGCTCGCCGGCGGCGGCCAGGAACATTTCCGGCGAGGCGATGGTCTCCCAGCCCGAGGAGTGGTGCTCGCCGCACCAGAATTCGTCGTAACCGAGCGCGTCGAGCTGCTCGACGAAATCGAGGTCGCGGCGGAATTGCAGCATCGGATGCTCGCCGATCGGGTGATGCGGGGCGAGGAAGGCTCCGAATTTGAGGCGCGCCATGGGTCGTTCTCTCCGGACTATTGTTATCGGGGGCTTTCCGCCAACCTACGGGGTGGCCCGGGGCAAGGCAATGCTCGGGGGTTGCGGCGGTCGCATGGTTGTTGCGCAAATCGGCGGCGATTGCCGCCGTCCGGAATGTTTTCCAGCGCGTCAACGCAAATTGGCAGCCGGGGCTCGAGCGTCCGTGATCCCGGGCTTACCTCGCAGGTAATCGAAGCGATGACCGGAATCTGCTGATGTCCGCCATAACGTCATTTCGGGCAGGACAGGACATGCACCAGATCGTTTCGACGCGAGCGGACACATCGCGCCGCTGGTGGGTGCTGGCGATCGTGGTGTCGGCGCAATTCATGTTCGGGGTCGATGCCTTCATCGTCAACGTCGCGATCCCGACGATCGCGGCGGAGCTGCACGCGACGCCGGCGCAGATCGAGGCCGTGATCGCGATCTACCTGATCGCCTATGCCACGCTGGTGGTTACCGGCGGCCGGCTTGGCGACATCCATGGCACGCGCAACGTGTTCATCGCCGGCGTCGCCGGATTCTCGGTGACCTCGCTGTGGTGCGGTCTCGCGCAGTCCGGGCCCGAGCTCATCGTCGCGCGGCTCGCGCAGGGCGCAACCGCGGCGCTGATGGTGCCGCAGGTGCTGGCGACGCTGCATTTGTTGTTCTCAGGCGCCGCCCGCGCGCGGGCATTCGGCATCTACGGCATCGTGCTGGGGCTCGCGGGCGCCGCCGGCTTCATGCTCGGCGGCGTGCTGGTGACGCTCGACCTCGCCGGGCTCGGCTGGCGCGCGGTATTTTTCGTCAACGTGCCGTGCGGCGTCGTCATCATCGCCGCGGCGCTGAAGATCATGCCGACGGTGCCGCGCCGCGCCGGCACGCGGCTCGATATCCCGGGCGCGATCGTGCTGTTCGCGGGCCTGCTGTGCCTGATCGGTCCGCTGCTGTTCGGCCATGATCTTAACTGGACGGCATGGGTGTGGCTGGTGATGGCAATGGGCATCGCTGTGATCGCGGCCTTCGTGCGGCTCGAGCGGTCCGTCGCGCGCCGCGGCGGCATGCCGCTGATCGATCTGTCGCTGCTGTCGGATCGCGCCTTCATGCGCGGGCTGGTCGCGGTGTTTTTCTTCTTCTTCGCCAACCTGTCCTTCTACCTCATCATGACCATCTTTATGCAGAAGGGTTTGCAGATTCCGCCGCTGGAGGCCGGGCTGGTGTTCGTGCCGCTGGCGCTGACCTTCGTGGTTGCCTCGCGTCACAGCGGCCTGCGCGCCAGGCATCGCGGCACGCTGGTGCTGATCGAGGGCTGTGCGCTGCAGATCGTCGGTCTCGCCGTGCTGGTCGCGACAATTGAGGCGGTCGCGACACCGTCGGCACTGATGCTCGCACTGGTGCTGATGATCTTCGGCTACGGCCAGGGGCTTGTCATGGCGCCATTGTCGAGCGCGGTGCTCGCGAGCGTGCAGCCCGCGAGCGCCGGTGCCGGCTCCGGCATGTACGGCACCACGACGCAGATCGGCAACGCGGCCGGCGTTGCCGCGATCGGCGCAGTCTTCTTCGCAATCGAGAGCACGATGTCAGCACGTCTGGCGCTGTTTGCGGCATGCGCATTGTTTGTGCTGTCGATCGCCATTTCAGCCGCATTTCTGTCATGGATGCGCCGCGCCACCACGTGAATCCGGCAGCACGTGGCGCGCATTCCTGAAAAGTTGGTGCTCAAACAAGGTGCTATGGCAACCATTTCGGCCGGTCCACAGCGCGATCACGCATTAACGCCGATTCTCACAATTCCGCAGGGAAAGACAGCACACGGCCTTTTCATTTTGCAGTGCAGCAATTATCTGATCGGGTGACACAGAAGACTAAATCACCTCAGGAGTTGCTGTTGTCCCTGATCAACAACGTCGAATTTCTGCGTCATCTGCCGAAGATGAACGCGTTCAGCGGCCTTGGCGCACTCACGCCGGCCGTGCCGACGCCGCTCGTCGAGACCACCGAATTCGGCGTCAACCCCGGCGATCTGAAGATGTATTCGTTCGTGCCCGCGCAGCTGGCGCGGTCGCCCGCGCTCGTCGTGGTCTTGCATGGCTGCGGTCAGACCGCCGCGTCGTACGATCTCGGTGCCGGCTGGTCGGCGCTTGCGGCGCATTACGGCTTCGCGCTGCTGATGCCGGAGCAGCAGGCTTCCAACAACGGCAACACCTGCTTCAACTGGTTCAACCCGCAGGACATCGGGCGCGGGCAGGGCGAGGCCGCGTCGATCAGGCAGATGATCGCGCATCTGGTCGGCACGCACGAGATCGACCCGCGCCGCATCTATGTGACGGGACTGTCCGCCGGCGGCGCGATGGCCTCGGTCATGCTCGCGGCCTATCCGGATGTGTTCGCGGCCGGCGCCATCATCGCCGGCCTGCCGTTCGGCGTCGCCACCGATCTGCGCGAAGCACTGCACGCGATGATGCATGGCAGCGCGCTGTCCGCGCCCGAGCTCGGCGGTCTCGTCCGCAACGCCTCGACGCATGGCGGCGCTTGGCCGAAGATCTCGGTGTGGCACGGCAGCGCCGACCGCACCGTGCACCCCGGCAATGCCGATGCGATCGTCCGGCAGTGGCTCGACGTGCACGGCCTGCCGCTGGCGGCGATGTCGAAGGCGGATGTCGACGGCCATCCGCGCGAGGTGTGGTGGAACACCGACGGCGAAACCCTGGTCGAGTCCTACACCATCGCCGACATGGCGCATGGCACGCCGCTCGGGCTTGCCGACAACGACGAGCGCTATGGCGTCGAGGGCGCGTTCCTGATCGAGGCCGGGATCTCCTCGTCCTATCACATCGCAAGCTTCTTCGGCCTGACCGACAAGGTACGTCAGCCGCATATTGCGCCAACCGGAATCCCGCGCGAGCGCGCCGACACGGTGTCGATGACGGTACCGGTGCCCGCGGCCGAGCCGGAGGTGGCATCCGGCCACAACAGCGACCGGCCGCGCAAGCGACGGAGCAAGGGTGTCGATGTCGGCGGCGCCATCACGCGGGCGCTCACCGCCGCGGGGCTGATGAAGTAGCTACATCTCGCCGGTCAGGAACGGATTCGTCATCCGCTCCTGGCCGATGCTCGATCCCGCGCCGTGGCCGCAGATGAAGCCGACATCGTCGCCGAGCGGCAGCAGCTTGTCCTTGATCGACTGGATCAGCGTCGGATGGCTGCCGCCGGGCAGATCGGTGCGCCCGACCGAGCCGGCGAACAACACGTCGCCGACATGGGCGAAGCGCAGCTCCTTGTTGAAGAACACCACGCTGCCCGGTGAATGGCCGGGGCAGTGCAGGATGTCGAAGGTGAGATCGCCGATCGAGACCTGATCGCCCTCGTCGAGCCAGCGGTCCGGTCCGAAATTGCGCACCCCGCTCATGCCGAAGCGTTCGCCGCTCGAGACGACATTGTCGAGCAGATATTTGTCGGCGATATGCGGGCCCTCGATCTTGACCTGCAGCGCGTCGCGCAGTTCGGCGGCGCCGCCGACATGGTCGATATGACCGTGGGTCAGCCAGATCTTCTCGACCGTCACGCCGGTCTGCTTGATCGCGGCCTGGATCTTCGCCACGTCGCCGCCGGGGTCGATCACCACGGCCTTCTTGGTGGGCTCGTGCCAGATGATGGTGCAGTTCTGCTCGAACAGCGTCACCGGCACGATGATCGCGCCGGCCTTCGGTTTGGTGTCGGTTGTCTCGTTCATGACGGCACCATAGGCTTCCGGCAAACGCCGTCAACACGCACCGGAAATGCGGCTGCCCCGGCGTGTGATCCCAAAACGGACCGTGATAAGGTCGCCTCCAGCAGAACAAGTTCGCGAGCAGGCCGGTACGCGGCTGCTCTCAATCACGATTCAAGTCCTCGCAGTCCGGAACTTCATGACCCAGGCTCCCAAATCACCGATCGGCGGACCCCGGACCACCGCGCGCGCCTTCTTCGTCGCGGACCGCATCAACACATCGGGCCTCGAGCGCGGCGACGTGCTGGCCACGACGCCGCTGGCGTTTCGCGTCAATGACAATGGTGTGGCGATTCTGTTCCGCTACGGCGTCGTCGTCCTGATCGGCCTCAATGCGCTGGAGGAGGATGAATTCCTGCGCAGCCTGCAGTCGCGCATGACCGGCCTGTTCACGCGGCGCGAGGAGGAGATCGCAATCATCGAGCTCGCTGCCGAGAAGGAGGATCAGATTCCGCCGGGCGGCCCGATCTATCTGCAAGGCCTCTCGCCGGAGCGGCTGATCCTGGTCGGCGAAGCGTTGGCGAAAAGCGTGGTGCTGGCGCGGCACGAGCGCGAGGTCCGGGCGGTCTTCGACACGACCGAGCCGCTTGCACGTGAGCTCGCCAAGGGCGGCCGCGTCCATGGCGGCCGCGTTGCGATCCTCAAGCACATCGGCAACGCGCTGCTGGTGCGGCATCGCGTGGCCGGACCGGTCGAAGTGTCGGAGAAGCCCGATATCCTCTGGGACAAGCCGCAGCTCGAGCGACTCTACGCCAGGCTCGAGGACGAGTATGAATTGAAGGAACGTGCGGAATCCCTGAACCGCAAGCTCGCGGTCGTGGCCGAGACCGCGCAGGTGCTGACCGACATCATCGACACCAGCCGCTCGCTGCGGCTGGAGCTGATCATCGTCTTCCTGATCCTGTTCGAGGTGCTGATCACCATCTATCAGTTGGCGATGGCCCGGCACTAAGTCTACCCGTAGCCCGGATGGAGCGAAGCGAAATCCGGGGATCTCGCCAATTGTGCCAGTGGTCCCGGATTACGCTTTGCTCCATCCGGGCTACGGCGCTACGGCGCCATCTTTCCGTCCCGAATTGTGCGTCATCCCTGACCCGATCGGCGGCCCCGGGCGCGGGACGGCCTGGGCCGGGCTGCGAGCTTGGGGGACGGGATGGATCAGGACGACCGGGACTGGTGGCGACGCGGCATTTTCTATCAGGTCTATCCGCGCTCGTTCGGAGATAGCGACGGTGACGGCGTCGGCGATCTCAAGGGGATCATCACGCGCCTGCCCTATCTGACGCGGCTTGGTGTCGACGCGGTGTGGCTGTCGCCGATCTTCCCGTCGCCGATGGCCGATTTCGGCTACGATATCTCCGATTACACCGGCATCGATCCGTTGTTCGGGACGATGGAGGATTTCGACGCGCTGGTCGCGGCCGCGCACGATTCCGGCCTCAAGCTGATCCTCGATCTGGTGCCGAACCACACATCCGACCAGCATCCCTGGTTCACCGAGGCGAGGAGCTCGCGCGACAACCCCAAACGCGACTGGTACATCTGGCGCGATCCGGCGCCGGACGGCGGCCCGCCCAACAACTGGCTGTCCGAGTTCGGCGGCAGTGCCTGGGCGTATGACGAGGCCTCGGGCCAATACTATTATCACGCCTTCCTCGCGCAGCAGCCCGATCTCAACTGGCGCAATCGCGAGGTCAGGGACGCGATCTACGACGTGATGCGCTTCTGGCTGCGCAAGGGCGTCGACGGCTTTCGCGTCGACGTGATCTGGCACCTGATCAAGGATGCCGACTTCCGCGATAACCCGACGAACCCGCATTATCGCGCGGACCGGCCGCCGCACGAGAGGCTGCTGACGCAATATTCGACCGATCAGCTCGAGGTGCATACGGTCATCACCGAGATGCGCGGCGTCACCGAGGAATTCGACAACCGCGTGCTGATCGGCGAGATCTATCTGCCGCTGCACCGGCTGGTTGCCTATTACGGCAACGATTTGCGCGGCGCGCAGATGCCGTTCAACTTCGCGCTGCTGTCGACCTTGTGGAGCGCGCGAGCGGTCGAGATGATCATCGCCGATTACGAAAAGGCGCTGCCGCCGGGTGCGTGGCCGAACTGGGTGCTCGGCAATCACGACCGGCCGCGGGTGGCAAGCCGGGTGGGGCCGGCGCAGGCGCCGGTCGCCGCAATGTTGCTGCTGACGCTGCGCGGTACGCCCACGCTCTATTACGGCGACGAGATCGGCATGCGCCAGGTTGCGATTGCGCCGGATCAGGTGCGCGATCCCTTCGAGAAGAACGTGCCGGACATCGGCGTCGGCCGCGACGGCTGCCGCACGCCGATGCAATGGAGCGCCGAGCGCAATGCCGGCTTCTCGACGGCTCCGCCGTGGCTGCCGCTGGCGCAGGATTTTGCCAGCGACAATGTCGCAAGTCTCGAAGCGGAGAGGACGTCGATCCTCAACCTCTACAAGGCGCTGATCGCGCTGCGGCGAAGGCTGCCGCAGCTCGTCCATGGCAGCTATGAGCCGGTGGCGGCGCACGGTGATGTGCTGCTCTACCGGCGGCGCAGCACTGAGGGCGTCGCCGTGATCGCGCTAAACTTTGGCGCGGCCGCCGCGTCGGTCTCCTCAAGCGCGATCGGCTTCAGCAATGAGGTCCTGCTGTCGACCTTGATGGACCGGCAGGGCGAGAAGGTCGAAGGCGTGCTCGATCTGCGCGCCAATGAAGGCGTCATTCTCGGACCGCATCAGGACGATTGACGCCGTGTGCGGGGCTCGTTGGTATCGATATCGCTGCGCTTGAGCAGATAGTCGAGCCCACCGACCCGGTACCAGCGATAGCCATAGGCCTCGATCAGAAGCTTGTGGCGACCGGCATCGTCGGCGCGGCTGTGGTCCTCGGTCAGGAGATTGACGAGGAGATTGCCGGCGTCGTCGGGCAGCCCGACGTTGAAAGATATCTCGAGCGGCTTTTCCGCGAAATTGTGCACGAACAGCACCGAGTTGTTACGCCAGTCGTACCGGATGATCAGGATGGCGGGATTTCGGGTTGCGATGACCTTGAAATCTCCCCAGCCGACCTCGGGGACTTCCTTGCGCATGCGGACGATGCGCTCGGTCCAGTTCAGCATCGAATTGGGGTCGCGCCGTTGCTTGGCCGCGTTGACGTGCTCATAGCCATACGGTCCATTGTCGATGATGGGCACACATGGCCGATCGCTTTCGGTGAAGCCGGCGTGCGGCTCGGTCGACCATTGCATCGGCGTGCGCGTGCAACCGCGCTCGGGCAGGTCGAGATTGTCACCCATGCCGAGCTCATCGCCGTAGCGGATCACGGGCGTGCCGGGAAGCGTGCACATCACGCTGTAAGCGAGCTCGATGCGTCGGCGGTCGCCGCCCAGCATGGGCGCAAGCCGTCGCCGGATGCCGCGGTCGTAGAGCTGCATGCTCTTGTCGGCACCGAATGCCTCGAACACGGTCTCGCGCTGCGGCTTGGAGAGGCGGCCGAGGTCGAGTTCATCATGATTGCGCAGGAACAACCCCCATTGTGCGGTCGCGGGCCGTGGCTTGGTCGCCGTGAGGGCCTTCGCCAACGGCTTCGTATCGGCGGACGCCAGCGCGTAGAACAGATGTTGATTGACGTGGAAGTTGAACATCATGTGCATTCGGTCGCCGTCACGCCCGAAATATTCCATGTCGGTCTCGGGCAATACGTTGGCTTCGGCGAGGATGATCGCGTTGCCCTGGCGCCATTGCAGGAATTCCCGAAACGATCGCAGCATGTCGTACTGCTCGACCGGCTTGCGCCTCGAGGCGCCCTTGGTCGCGATCACGAACGGCACGGCGTCCATGCGGAAGCCCGAGACGCCGAGCTGGATCCAGAACCCCATGATCTTGAGGATCTCGGCCTGCACATGCGGGTTCGATGTGTTGAGGTCCGGCTGGAAATCGTAGAAGCGATGAAAGTACCAGGCACCGGCTTGCTTGTCGCGCGTCCAGGTCGATTTCTGAACGCCGGGAAATACCATGCCGGTATTGGCATTGGCGGGCTTCTTGTCCGACCAGACATACCAGTCGCGGTACGGCGAATCCTTCGAGCTGCGCGCTGATCGAAACCAGGCGTGCTGATCCGAGGTGTGATTGACGACGAGATCGATGATGACGCGGATGCCGCGCTGCTGGCAGCCATGGGTGAATTCGACGAAATCGCCCAGTGTGCCGTAGCGCGGATCGACGTCGTAATAATCCGAGATGTCGTAGCCGTCGTCCCTGTTGGGCGAAGGCTGAAACGGCATCAGCCAGATCGCGGTGATGCCGAGCCCGTGCAAATAGTCGAGGCGCCGCAGCAGGCCGCTGAAATCACCGATGCCATCGCCGTTGGCATCCATGTAGGTGCCAACCGACAGGCAGTAGATCACTCCGTTCTTGTACCAGAGGTCGTCGATCACCAGGCAATCCTCTCCGGTCCACCCGTGGCGGCGGCCGGGAGGATAAGCGGTGAGGCGGCGACGGGTTCCTGCGGAGCGCCGTCCCGCAAGGAGCCGGACGACGCTTCGCGCCGAGTGGCTACCGCTTGATCTGCGCCTTCAGCGTGTCCTCAACCACGCGATCGAACGATGACGTCTTCGGCGCGCTCTTGCGGTGCTCGGCGACGTATTGGTCGCGCTTGGCGATCAGCGCAGCGAGCTTCTCGTTCAGCGCCTTGCGCTGGGTGATCTGCTTGTCGATCTCGGCGCTGCGTGCTTCCGGCTTCATGGCGCGGAGATTGTCTGGCAGATCCTCGTCCCTGACTTTGCCACATCGTTGCGGCCGGCCGCGACGTCGGCGACCAGGTCACCGTCGCCGGTGACCGCCTCCGATGAAGCTTGCCATCTCGGACGCACGGGCCGGCGAAGCCGCGGCGACGCTCGCCAGCTGCTGGGTCTTGGATTCCGTTCACTCCTGCAGTGCGCGCGGACCGTAGGGGATCACGGTGCCGTTGATCTGGCGCTGCAGGATGATGATGTCCTCGTCGAACGGCGTCTCGATGGTGACGATCTGGCCGCGTCCCTCGGAACCAGGTTCTGTCGGCTTCGAGGCTGGAATCAAGGCGCCTTCCTCGCGAATCTGCGGCCGATTCCGGCGCTGCCGCGCTCTATCGGTTGGAGCATGATCTTCGCCGAAAACCGGCTTTTACTTTTCCGGATCATGCTCTCGCGGAATCGGCTAATCTTCGCGCAATGGACTCATCCGCCCGCCAGATCGCGCTTGTGCCCGCGCCCGACCGACGCCAGTCGGAGACTGCGCTTGCGATCGCGCGCGGCACGGCGAGGCTTCTGAGATCGCTGGGATTTTCGTGCATCAGCGAATTGCCGCTGCCGTCCGGCCGAAGAGCCGATCTGGTCGCGCTGAACGAGCGCGGCGAGATCTGGATCGTCGAGATCAAGTCATCGGTCGAGGATCTGCGCGCCGACCAGAAATGGCAGGACTACCGGATGCATTGCGACCGGCTGTTCTTCGCCTTCACGCAGGATCTGCCGTGCGAGATCTTTCCCGTCGACACCGGTTTGATCATCGCCGACGCCTATGGCGCGCATCTGCACTGCGAGGCGCCGGAGCATCGCCTGCCGGCGGCAACCCGCAAGGCGATGACGGTGCGCTTTGCCATGGCGGCGGCGCAGCGGATCAACCGCCTGGTCGATCCGCAGGGGCACGAGTTTTAGGACAGGTGCGGTTGTGATCGGTCATCCTGCGGAGCCGTGAAGCGGCGGCTCGAAGGATGCACGGCCCGGCTGGTGGCCGTCGATCCTTCGAGGCTCGCTCCGCTCGCGCCTCAGGATGACGGTGTGGAATCAAGTAGCCCGGATGGAGCGCAGCGCAATCCGGGTGAGTCTTGCCGCGGACTGCGCTGCCCCGGATCTCGCTTGCGCTCCATCCGGGCAACGGGAGGTAGAACGGAAATGGCCGGGCAATAACCCGGCCATAGCAAACCAATATGAATCCTGCTTAGCGCGGTGCGCGCTTGGCGAGGATGCGCTGCAAGGTGCGGCGGTGCATGTTGAGACGGCGCGCGGTCTCCGAGACGTTGCGGTTGCACATCTCGTAGATGCGCTGGATGTGCTCCCAGCGCACGCGGTCCGCCGACATCGGATTGGCCGGCAGCTCGGACTTCTCGGTGCCGGTCGCGAGCAGCGCGGCGACGACGTCATCGGCGTCGGCGGGCTTCGAGAGATAATCGACGGCGCCCATCTTCACCGCGGTGACGGCGGTGGCGATGTTACCGTAGCCGGTCAGCACGATCGCGCGCGCCTCGGGGCGCTTGCGCTTCAGCGCCGAAACGACGTCGAGGCCGTTGCCGTCGCCGAGCCGGAGGTCGACGACCGCGAAAGCGGGCGCGGCGCGGCCGATCTCGGCGAGACCATCAGACACCGTGTCGCATGACTTCACTGCGAAGCCGCGCGTCTCCATCGCGCGCGACAGGCGTTCCAGGAACGGCTTGTCGTCCTCAACAATGAGGAGCGAGCGGTCAGCATGGTCATTCAATTCAGTGATGGCGTTCACGGTCCATTTTTCCCTGTGGCAGACACCAACAATATGGGGTCCTACCGTGGCGCTGCCAAGGCAGCCGAAAGTCGCGTGCTCGTCTGGAAAGAGCAATGCATCCGTAATGCCAGAGTTGCGATTAAGAATCGTTCTTAGGATTCGGTTTCGTCGCCCGGCGCGGATTCCTCAAAGCTCTCTCGCGGCCAGACGATCTGCACCACGGCGCCGTGATCGGGGAAGGTGCGATTGGTAAACGACACTTTGGCGCCGGTGCGTTCCAGCAGCGTCCTTGCGATGAAAACGCCCAGACCGAGGCCCCCACGTGGGTTTTGGGCCTCATCCGCACCCCGGCGGCGTGACAGATACGGCTCGCCGATCCGCTTCAGCATGTCGGGCGCGATGCCCGGACCGTCGTCGGAGACGACGACCTCAACGGTCTCGGCGTTCCACCATGCGTTCACCTCGACGGTCTGGTGCGCGAAATCGACCGCATTTTCGAGAATGTTTCCGACGCCATAGAGGATCGCCGGATTGCGCGCGGCGACCGGTTCAGGGGTTGCTGCGACAGCAAGCCGCACCTTGATGTTGATGCCGAAATCGCGATGCGGCGCCACCGCCTCCTCGATCAAGGTCGACAGCTTCATGGTGTCGAACGGCGCGCCGCTCGATGACAATTGCGCGATCTTGCTCAGGATGTCGCGGCAGCGCTGCGCCTGCTCGCGCAGGGTCTTCAGGTCGCCGGCGATCGCCGGGTCATGCACCGTCTTCTCGAGCTCGCGCGAGATCAGGAAGATCGTCGACAGCGGCGTGCCGAGCTCATGCGCGGCGGCGGCGGCGAGGCCGTCGAGCTGGGTCAGATGCTGCTCGCGCGTCAGCACCAGCTCGGTCGCGGCGAGCGCATCGGAGAGCTGGCGCGCTTCCTCGGTCACCTGGAATGCGTAAAGACTGGTGACACCGATCGCGAGCAGGATCGAAAGCCAGACACCGATCAGATAGATCGGCGGCAGCACCAAGGGATCGTCGGCGTCCCAGGGCAGCGGCAGATGGTAGAAGAACAGTGCCGAAGCGCAGGCGACCGCAAGGCAGCCGAGCGCGATCGTCAGCCGGATCGGCAGCACGGTGGCCGAGATCAGGACCGGTGCCAGGAACAGGAACGAGAACGGGTTCTGCAATCCGCCGGTGAAGTACAAGAGCCCGCCGAGCTCGACGATGTTGAAGGCGAGCAGCGCGGCGGCATAGGCCGGCTCCAGCCGCTGCATCGGGTTGAAGGCGATCTGCAGCGCCAGATTGAGCAGCGCCGAGAACGTCACGATGGTGACGCATGGGACGATCGGAACGTCGAATTCCAGTCCCTGCGCCACGATGAAGATGGCGACGAGCTGGCCGAGCGCGGCGAGCCAGCGCAGCCGCAGGATCGTATCCAGGCGGACGTAGCGGCGGGGTTGGCGGAAATCGGAAGCGACGTCGGTCATCCCGGGACCTTAGCTGTGCCGTGGGCGGCGCACAAATTCGCGACTTAGCGCAACGATGCAGGGCAAGCCTTTAATTACCGCCAAGCCTTTAACTACCGCCGAGCCTTGCGCTTATTGTCGCAATGGCTCAATGACGGCCATATGCAGCAGATCGGGACAGGTCAGGCGCAAACGCCGGCGGTCGATCAGGGCGGATCGGCCGCGATCGACGTCGCGCATCTGGTCAAGGTCTACAAGACCACCCGCGCGGTCGACGATATCTCGTTCCGCATCGCGCGCGGCAGCATCACCGGCCTGCTCGGCGGCAACGGTGCCGGCAAGACCACGACGATCGCGATGATCATGGGCCTGGTGCTGCCGACCTCGGGCAGCGTCGAGGTGCTCGGTGCACGAATCCCCGAGCAGCGCTACGATGTGCTCGGCCGGATGAATTTCGAAAGCCCCTATGTCGACATGCCGATGCGGCTCACGGTGCGGCAGAACCTGACCATTTTCGGCCGCCTCTATGCCGTGCAGAATTTGCGCGAGCGGATCGACCAGCTCGCCGACGATCTCGATCTCAAGGAATTCCTCGACCGCTCCAACGGCAAGCTCTCCGCCGGGCAGAAGACCCGCGTCGCGCTGGCGAAGGCGCTGATCAACGAGCCGGACCTCTTGCTGCTCGACGAGCCGACCGCCTCGCTCGACCCGGATACCGCCGACTGGGTGCGGCAGCATCTCGAGACCTATCGCAAGACCCATAACGCGACCATCCTGCTGGCGTCACACAACATGCTGGAGGTCGAGCGCCTCTGCGACCGCGTCATCATCATGAAGCGCGGCAAGATCGAGGATGACGACAGCCCCGAGCGGATCATGGCGCGCTACAACCGCGACACGCTGGAAGAGGTGTTTCTCGACGTGGCGCGCGGCCGGGTGCGGGAGGGCGCGCCAGAGGGCACACCATGAGCGAACTCGTCAGCCAGCACCAGCACACCATTTCACTGCAACGCATCAACGCGATGGTGCTGCGCTATTGGTATCTCTTGATGTCGTCATGGCCGCGGCTGCTGGAGCTGGTCTACTGGCCAGCATTGCAGATCATCACCTGGGGCTTCCTGCAGAATTACATCTCGCAGGCATCCGGCTTCTTCGCCAAGGCGGGCGGCACGCTGATCGGCGCCGTGATCCTGTGGGACATCCTGTTCCGAGGGCAGCTCGGCTTCTCGATCTCGTTCCTGGAGGAGATGTGGGCGCGCAATCTCGGCAACCTGATGATGAGCCCACTGAAGCCGATCGAATTCCTGCTCTCGCTGATGATCATGAGCCTGATCCGGCTCGCCATCGGCGTGATCCCGATGACGCTGCTGGCGCTGTTCTTTTTCGGCTTCAACTTCTACGCCATCGGGCTGCCGCTGATCGCGTTCTTCTGCAATCTGATCTTCACGAGCTGGTCGGTCGGCGTGTTCGCCTCGGGCCTCGTGCTGCGCAACGGGCTAGGGGCGGAAAGCATCGTCTGGACGTTGATGTTCGCCGTGATGCCGCTCGCCTGCATCTACTATCCGGTCGAGGTGCTGCCGGGCTGGCTGCAAGCTGTTGCCTGGACGCTGCCGCCGACTTACGTGTTCGAAGGCATGCGCTCGCTGTTGATCGATCACGTCTTCCGCGCCGACCTGATGGCGTGGGCGCTGGCCATCAACGCCATCCTGTTCGCTGCCTCTTTTGCGATCTTCCTTGCCCTTTTGCAGAGCGCCAAGCGCAACGGCTCGCTGCTCGCCGGTGGTGAATAAATGTCACTTTCTCGTGGATTCTCGGTGTATTAGCCCGATATCGCCCCCAGATTCGGCTCGCGGCGCATTGACGCATTGTTACGCATTGGTCAGTATGCTGCGGCGCAAAACAGGGGTCTGAAAATACTATGCCCATCGGTGAATTTGGCGGTGCCCCGCCACTAGCGGCGGAAGGCAGCCCGGCACTCACGACGCCGTTGTACTGGATGTACGAGATGGCGCATGCGTCGCTCAACCCGGTGCGCGCGGTGACCGACGCCACCAAGATCCTGTTTCAGAATCCGCTCAATCCGTGGACCCACACCGAGTTCGGCAAGTCGATCGCCGCCGGCTGTGAGCTGTTCGAGCGCACCACACGCCGCTACGGCAAGCCCGAATGGAACCTGCCGACGACCGAGGTCAACGGCATCCGCACCCCGGTGGAGGTCCGTTCGATCTGGGAAAAGCCGTTCTGCCGCCTGCTGCATTTCGATCGCAAGCTGACGCGGCCGTTGCGTTCGCCGCAGCCGCGCGTGCTGATCGTGGCGCCGATGTCGGGCCACTATGCGACGCTGCTGCGTGGCACGGTCGAAGCGTTCCTGCCGACGCATGAGGTTTACATCACCGATTGGGCCGATGCGCGCATGGTGCCGCTCGCGGCCGGCCGGTTCGATCTCGAGGACTATGTCGACTACCTGATCGAGATGCTGCACGCGCTCGGCGGCAACATGCACGTCATCGCGGTGTGCCAGCCTTCGGTGCCTGTCGTGGCGGCTGTTTCGGTGATGGAAGCCAATAACGACCCGTTCGTGCCGCTGTCGATGACGCTGATGGGCGGGCCGATCGACACCAGGCGCAATCCGACCGCGGTCAACAACCTCGCGGAAGAGCGCGGCATCGAGTGGTTCCGCAACAATGTCATCACCAAGGTGCCGTTCCCGCATCCGGGCGTGATGCGTGATGTCTATCCGGGCTTCCTGCAGCTCAACGGCTTCATCAGCATGAACCTCGACCGGCACATGGACGCGCACAAGGCGCTGTTCGCCAATCTGGTCAAGGGCGACGGCGATCTCGTCGACAAGCACCGCGAATTCTATGACGAGTATCTCGCGGTGATGGACCTCACCGCCGAATATTACCTGCAGACCGTCGATCTCGTCTTCGTCAAGCACGCGCTGCCGAAGGGCGAGATGACCCATCGCGGCAAGCCGGTCGATCCGTCGAAGATCCGCCGGGTCGCGCTGATGACGGTCGAAGGCGAGAAGGACGACATCTCCGGCCTCGGTCAAACCGAGGCGACGCACGCGCTCTGCACCGCGATTCCGAACCATCGCCGCGTGCATTACGTGCAGAAGGGCGTCGGGCACTACGGCGTGTTCAACGGCTCGCGCTTCCGCTCCGAAATCGTGCCGCGAATCTCCGATTTCATGGTTTCGGCGGCCAATACGCGGCTTTCCCTGGTCGCCGCCGCCGAATAGGTATCGCCCCGGTCTCGATTTTCGCGGTCGCGCAAGTCGCTGATTTAACTAAAAGAATCTCAAATCGGGCAAGGCTCAAGGGATGAATATAATTTCATCCTTTGAGCCTTGTTCGCGACTCCGATTCATTAGAAAAATTCCGGTTCCGACCCCTGCCGGTAGAGGTCAATTAACGGCCAGCCCCTGTATATTGGGCAAATGATTTGTTTTTGCGCCGAGCGCTTTCCCTGGCGGCGGATATGGCAAAGTTCGGGCGAACTCCTGCTCCCCGGACTCTCAGAAATGGCTACTCGCGCGCTCCTCTATCGGCGGCCTGCCGAACCCGCGACCGTATTGGTCAGACACGGCTCCCAGTTCTTCACCGTCAGATTGCGCCGGCACAGGCGCGCGCGCCGCTACACGCTCAGGATACATCCGACCGATCGCGAGGCGATCCTGACGATGCCGCCGCGCGGCACGATTCCCGAAGCCAAGGAGTTCGCCAATCTCCATGGCGGCTGGATTGCCGCCCGTCTTGGCCGCTTGCCGAAGGCCGCGCCGTTCCAGCCCGGCACCGTGGTGCCGTTGCGCGGCGTGCCGCATCGCCTAGTGCACCGCTCGGGCGAGCGCGGCACGGTTTGGACCGAGACGCGCGACAGCGGCGAGAAGATCATTTGCGTCGCCGGCGGCGTCGAGCACATGGATCGCCGGGTGCACGACTTCCTCAAGCGCGAGGCGCGCAAGGATCTGCAGAAGTCGGCACAGCTTCACGCCGCGGAACTCGGTGTGCGGGTACGCCGGATCTCGATCCGCGATCAGTCGAGCCGCTGGGGCTCGTGCACCTCGGCGGGTTCGCTGTCGTTCTCATGGCGGCTGATCCTGGCGCCGCCCTTCGTGCTCGATTACCTCGCCGCGCATGAGGTCGCCCATCTCGTCGAGATGAACCACTCGGCGCGGTTCTGGCGGGTGGTCGACAAGGTCTGCGCGTCGGTGACCCGCGCCAAGAACTGGCTCGATACCTACGGCAACGACCTGCACCGCTACGGGATTCAGGAATAGGGGAACTCTTAGCCCGAACGTTGCTGTCATCGCCCGCGAAAGCGGGCGATCCAGTATTCCAGAGACAGTTGCATTTCAGCGGATAAACCGCGGCGTACTGGATCCCCGTGCGTAGCCCGGATGGAGCGAAGCGCAATCCGGGGCGGCTCTCAACACGGCGCGACCTGTCCCCGGATTTCGCTCCGCTTCATCCGGGCTACGAAGCTACGCGGTTCGTCCGCCCGGCGCCTTACCGAAACAACCGATCCGCCAGCCAGCCGTCCAGTCCGGCCGCAGCCTCGGGCCGCGCGTTCGGGTTGGGTGGTGCCGAGGCGCGGGCCGGGGTCGGCGGGGGCGCGCGATAATAGCCGCCACCGGATGGTGCCGGCACTGGCGGCTGCGGTGCCTGCATCGGCGGCTGAATCTGCATCGGTCCCGCCGGCGCAGACGGCGCGGTGACCTGCGACGAGATCTGCATCAGGTTCGCCGGCCCCCAACTGCCTTGCGAGTTCGGGATCGCCGCGACCGGCACGCCCTGATGCGCCGCCTTCATGAAGCGGGTCCACACTTCGACCGGCAAGCCGCCGCCGGTCGCCTTCTTGGTCGGTGAATTGTCGTCATTGCCGAGCCAGACGCCGGTGACGAGCTTGGCGGTGTAGCCGATGAACCAGGCGTCGCGATAATCCTGGCTGGTGCCGGTCTTGCCGGCGGCGGTCCAGCCCGGGATCTCCGCCTTGCGCGCGGTGCCCGAGATCAGCGTCTCGCGCATCATGCTGTTCATCATCGAATCATAGCGCGGCTCGATCACCTGGTTGGGCGGATCGGTCGGACGGTCATAGAGCAGCTTGCCCGAACTGGTCTTGATTTTGGTCACCACATGCGGCGACACCACGTAGCCGCCATTGGCGAACGGCGCATAGGCGCCGACCAGCTCGATCACGGAGACTTCGGAGGTGCCGAGCGCAATCGAGACGTTGGGCTCAAGCTTGGAGGAGATGCCGAGCCGGTGCGCGGTACGCACCACATTCTTGGCACCGACCTCGACGCCGAGCCGCACCGCGACCGTGTTCAGCGACATCGCCAGCGCCTGGGTCAATGTCACCGAGCCGAAATATTCGTGGGTGTAGTTCTCTGGCTTCCAGCCCTTGATGTCGAGCGGCGCGTCGGTGCGGATGGTGTCCGGCGTCAGCCCTGCTTCGACCGCGGTGAGATAGACGAACGGCTTGAACGCCGAGCCAGGCTGCCGCTTCGCGGTGACTGCGCGATTGTACTGGCTCTCGGAGTAGTTCCGGCCGCCGACCATGGCGCGCACCGCGCCGTCCGGCGTCATCGCCACCAGCGCGCCCTGGCTGACATTGAACTTCACGCTCTTGGCGGCGAGCTCATCGATGATGGCGGCTTCGGCGACGTTCTGCAGCTTCGGATCGATCGTGGTCTGCACCACGATGTCCTGGTCGATCTGGCCGACCAGATCGTCGAGCACTTCGCCGATCCAGTCGGCGACATAGTTCACGGTGCCGGCGCCGGCCGGCTTCACCGCAATCGAGGGCTGGCCGATCGAGGCCTTGGCCTGCGCCTCGGTGATGAACTTGGCGTCGGCCATCGCCGCGAGCACGACCTGCGCGCGCTGCTCGGCGCCTTCCGGGTTGCGGTTTGGCGCCAGCCGCGACGGCGACTTGACGAGCCCGGCCAGCATCGCGGCTTCCGGCAGCGTGACGTTCTTCGCCGACTTGCCGAAATAGCGCTGGGCCGCGGCCTCGACGCCATAGGCGCCGGACCCGAAATAGACCCGGTTGAGATAGAGCTCGAGGATCTCGTTCTTGGAATGCTTGCGCTCCAGCCAGAGCGCGAGCTCGGCCTCCTGCAGCTTGCGCTGCATGGTGCGCTCCTGGGTCAGGAACAGGTTCTTGGCGAGCTGCTGGGTCAGCGTCGAGCCGCCCTGCGAGACGCCGCGATGCAGGATGTTGGTCACCGCCGCGCGCAGGATGCCGACCGGGTCGACGCCAAAATGCGAATAGAAGCGGCGGTCCTCGATCGCGATGAAGGCCTTCGGCAGATAGGGCGGCAGATCCTTCAACGCGATGTTGGCGCCGGCCATTTCGCCGCGTTGCGCCAGCACGCTGCCGTCGATGCCGACGATCTGGATCGTCGGCGGACGCTTGGGAATCTCCAGCGACTGGATCGGCGGCAGATGCGCGCCGACCCACACCACGACACCGATCACCGCAATGCCGGCCCACAGGCCGAGCACCGCGGTCCAATAGAACAGGCGGCCGATGCCGAAGCCGCGCGACTTGCTGCGCCGCTTGCTGCTGCTGCGTGACGGGCGCGGTTTCTCGCTACCGGAATCGCTGCTCTTGTCGCTGCTCTTGGGTTTGGATTTGGCGGGCTTGTCGTCGTCGCCGCCGGGAATGCGATCGGACGGCGACAGTCGGAGGTCGGCAAGCGCGGCCGGAAGCCCGAACAGCGGCTCCTTGCGCGCACCGCCTTTTTTACGTCCCCACGCCATCCGCAACGCTCACACCCTGACAAGGACGCACGCTAGCGTTCCCGGTTTAAGGGGCGGTTACGCAAAGCTTAACGGGGGATTAGGAGGTGAGGCAGCGCGTTGCTATATGACGCTGGAACAAAGAAAACAGGGAGCACCGCATGGGCCATATCGATCCGACCAAGGACGTCTTCGCGCAATTCCGGGACAACATCCGGCCGGGCCCGATCCACATGCTCAACCTGGTGCGCTTGCGCGAATGGGCCGCCTATCCCGACGGTCGCAAGGCCACCGGCGCGGAGGCCTATGCGGCCTACGGCCGCGAGAGCGGGCCGGTGTTCGAACGTCTCGGCGGCCGCATCGTCTGGCAAGGCCGCTTCGAGCTGATGCTGATCGGTCCGCAGGAGGAGCGCTGGGATCACTGCTTCATCGCGGAATATCCGAGCGTCGCCGCCTTCGTCGAGATGATCCGCGATCCCGTTTATCGCGAGGCCGTGAAACACCGCCAGGCGGGCGTAGAGGATTCGCGCCTGATCCGGCATGCGGTGCTGCCGGTCGGCAAGAATTTCGGCGAGATACCGGAGTGAGAGCAGGAAGCGAGATTTCTATCCCGTCATCCTGAGGAGCGCGTAGCGCGTCTCGAAGGATGCACGGCCCCGCTAGTGGCCGTCGACCCTTCGAGACGCCGCTTCGCGGCTCCTCAGGGTGACGGGGATAGATGGCGGCGCTCATCGCAAAAACAAATCGGCGGCCGGGAGGCCGCCGATCGCATTCAAGCCTGCGCGAACACTAACCCGCCGGGCCGGCGTCCTCGAGGATGGGGCCGAACAGCTCCCAGCGCTCGCCGTTAAAGCGCATCATCTGCAGCTGCTTGTTGACGCGATAGTCGTTCGGCGCGGTGTTGCCCTTGATGCCGGGCAGCGCCATGTCGAGCTCGACATTCTTCAGGTTGGTCGCCTGCTTCAGCACGTTGTCGCGGGTCAGGTCGTCGCCGCACTGCTTCAGCACATGCACCATCAGCTGGGCGGTCGAGTAGCCATAGGTGTTGAAGTTCGAGTTCTTGTCGCCGTCGGGATAGTACTTGGCCATGAAGTCGAAATAGCGCTTCATGCCCGGATCGTCCTTCCACTGCGGATCGGCCGGATCCTTGCCGTAATTGGTGCTGATCAGGCCCTTGGAGGCTTCCAGGCCCGCCGGCTGCAGCACGGCGCCGACCGAGGTCGCGTTGATGTCGACGATGTGGATCGGGTGCCAGCCGAGCTCGGCGATCTTCTTGATCGCCTGCGCCGCCTGCTTCGGCGTCGAGGCCGAGAAGAACAGGTCGGCGCCGGCATCCTTGATCTTGATCACCTGGGAATCGATGGTCGGGTCGGAGACCTCGTAGGAGGCTTCGGCCACGATCATCTTGGCGGCCTTGTCGCCGAGGCCGGCCTTGATGCCGTTCAGATAATCCTTTCCGAGGTCGTCGTTCTGATAGAGCACGCCGATCTTGGCGTTGGGATGCTCCTTCAGGATGTACTGGCCGTAGATGCGGCCTTCGACGAAGTAGTTCGGGTTGAAGCCGAGCGTCCAGGGGAAGTTCTTCGGGTCGGTGAACTTCGAGGCGCCGGTGGCGGCAAACAGCTGCGGCACCTTCTTGCCGTTGAGATATTTCTGCACGGCGGCGTTCGACGGCGTGCCGACGATCTGGAAGGTCAAGAGCACCTCGTCGCTCTCGACGAGCTTGCGCACCTGCTCGACGGCCTTGGGCGGCGAATAGGCGTCGTCATACTGGATCAGGTTGATCTTGCGGCCGTTGATGCCGCCCTGATCGTTGATCATCTTGAAATAGGCCGCCTGGGTCTTGCCGATCGAGGCATAGGCGGAGGCCGGTCCGGAGAAGGGGACGGTCTGGCCGATCTTGATCTCGGTGTCGCTTGCGCCGGGATCGTATTTCTTCTGCGCAAAGGCCGGACTTGCGGACAGCGCAATCGCGAGCGCCGTTCCCGTGACCAGGTGGAAAATCCCGTTCCTCATGATGCTGTTTCCCTCACGTGACTGATGGTTGGCCGATGATCTTGTCCGCGGGTTCAAGGTCCCGCGGTCGCCATCGCTGGGCCGGGATACTGGAGGAACCGTTATTGCAACGCAAGACGAGCGCTGCCGAAAGGGTGAGCGATTTCAGTCAACCAAAGTAGGGGGCGGTGCGAAAAGAAGGGTGGAGCGGGCAGTGCCGAGCTCCGCTTCACCTCGCCCCGCCTGCGGGGAGAGGTCGCATCGCATCGAAGATGCGATGCGGGTGAGGGGAGGCTCCGCGGGCGCAGCTACTGGAGCGGTGCACGGAAGCAGCCCCTCACCCCAACCCTCTCCCCGTAAGAACGGGGAGAGGGAGTGGAGTCCCGTCGCGACCTAGCCCGCCGGTCCGGTGTCCTCGATGATCGGGCCGAACAGCTCCCAGCGCTCGCCGTTGAACTTCATCATCTGCATCTGCTTGTTGATGCGGTAGTCGTTCGGTCCCGTCGTGATCGACATGCCCGGCAGCGCGAGGCTCGGCACGAACTTCTTCAGGCTGGTCACCTGCTTCATCAGGTTCTCGCGGGTGAGGTCGTCGCCGCACTGCTTGAGCACCTGGATCAGGAGTTCGGCCGTCGAGTAGCCGTAGGTGTTGACGGTGTTGAGCTTGTCGCCTTCCGGATAATACTTGTCCATGAAGGCGAAATAGGCCTTCACGCCGGGATCGTCCTTCCATTGCGGGTCGGCGGGATCCTTGCCGTAATTGGTCGAGATGATGCCCTTGGAGATGTCGAGACCGGCCGGCTTCAGCGTCGCCGACACCGGGCTCGCATTGATGTCGAGGATGTGCACCGGGTTCCAGTTGAGATCGGCGATCTTGCGGATCGCCTGTGCGGCGAATTTCGGTGTCGAGGCGTCATACACCAAATCGACCCCGGCGGCCTTCAGCTTCACGATCTGGGAATCGACCGTCGGGTCGGTCAGCTCGTAGGACACCTCGGTGACGATCATGCTCGCGGCCTTGTCGCCGAGCCCGCTCTTCAGGCCGGTGATGTAGTCGCGGCCGAGATCGTCGTTCTGGTAGAAGATGCCGATCTTGGCGTTCGGGTGATTGGCCAGGATGTATTTGGCATAGATGCGTCCCTCCGACTGGTAGTTCGGGTTGAACGCGATCGTCCACGGCGCATTCTGCGGATCGGAGAAGCGCGACGCGCCGGTGGAGGCGAGCAGCTGCGGTACCTTCCTGGCATTCAGGTATTTCTGCACGGCGGCATTCGACGGCGTGCCGATGATCTGGAACGTGAACAGCACCTCGTCGCCCTCGACGAGCTTGCGCACCTGCTCGACCGCCTTCGGCGGCGAATAGGCATCGTCATACTGGATCAGGTTGAGCTTGCGGCCGTTGATGCCGCCCTGCTCGTTGATCATCTTGATATAGGCGGCCTGGGTCTTGCCGATGCCGGCATAGGCGGATGCAGGGCCTGAGAACGGCACGGTTTGGCCGATCTTGATCTCGGTGTCGGTCGCGCCGACGTCGTATTTCTTCTGCGCGGTGGCCGATGTAACCGACAACGCGATCGCAAGCGCCGTCGCAGCGAGCAATTGCACGCTTCTCATGTCCGTGACCTCCCTGTTGCCGGTGATCTTGTCCGCAAGCGACGGCCGGCGGATGTCACCGTTGTCAGGGATGATGGAGGAACGTCGGGGGCATTGCAAGACGATGCACCCTGCGCGCGATGTCGCGTTTGAGCATGATCCGGAAAAGCGTGAGCGGTTTTCCGAGCGGATCATGCTCAAGAAAACAAAAGCGCGCCCGCGCTTTAGGCCAGCCAGAGCTGGATCAGTGCCAACGCAGCGGGAGCCGCCTGCACATAAAGAATGCGGCGGCTGACAGTGGCGGCGCCATAGGCACCGGCGACGATCACGCAGAGCAGGAAGAATGTCTTGATCTGGAACGCGAAGGCCGGATTGCCATGTATGAGGCCCCAGATCAGTCCGGCGGCGAGGAAGCCGTTATACAGCCCCTGATTGGCGGCGAGCACCGCAGAATCGTTTGCCTTCTCGATCGAGTTGCGAAACGTCTTCAGCCCGAGCGGCTTGGTCCAGAGAAACATCTCGAGCACAAGGAAATAGACGTGCAGCATGGCCACCACCGCGACCAGAACATTGGCAAGCAACAGCATATTGCGGTCCCCCAGAGCTTCGGTTCTGATTGAATCAGAATCGAAGCTCAAGATTCTTGTTTTGACGCGTTTTCTTCACGCGAACCGGTGTCCACTTCGCCCAAAAACGCTCTCACCGGAATTCGGGTGGACGCTAGCATGCGGGCGGTGAATTGTATGCCGAGCAACTCCGAGAGCGATGACGATGGCCGACCGCAAGACTGCACAGACCTTCAACCTCGACCGCCTCAAGACCCCGATCGGCACGGCGCTGCTGGTGACCGATGATGACGGCGTGCTGCGCGCGCTCGACTGGGACGACTATGAAGGGCGCATGCTCGACCTGCTGCGGCTGCATTATGGCGCCGTGACGCTGCGGGACGGCCGCGCGCCGGCTGCGATGCGCAAGGCGCTCGGCGATTACTTCAAGGGCGATCTCGATCGGCTCACCGATGTCGAATGGCGCGTCGCGGGCACGCCGTTCCAGCAGAAGGTCTGGCACGCGCTGCCGAAGATTGCGCCGGGCACCACCATGAGCTACGGCGCGCTGGCGGCGAAACTGAACGCGCCGAACGCGATGCGCGCGGTTGGCCATGCCAACGGCTCCAACCCGATCAGCGTCGTCGTGCCCTGCCACCGCCTGATCGGCGCCAACGGCTCGCTGGTCAAATATGGCGGCGGGCTGGAGCGCAAGCGCTGGCTGCTGCGTCACGAGGGCGTGGAGGTGTAGCGGCCCACTTCAGCCGCCGGTGCGGCGATCAATCGAGATCTTCGCGGGGCATGTTGCGCAGATCGCGCACGATATAGAGGAAGACAACGAACGAGGGCACCCACGCGAGGATCGCTCCTGCCAGCATCGCATCGACCGTCGTCATGGAGATTCCCTCAGGCGCTGTTGGCACTCGCCGTCAGATCGGCTTTTCGATGGGGCGCCGGTTCTGGGGAAGGGATACAGCCACTTCCAATAGGCCTTGTTGCGCTCCAGCTGCCGCTTGTGGACGTCGCGGCACTTCGTCGAGCAAAATTGCTCAAAATACCAGCTATGCCGGATCAGCCCGAAAGGCCGTTTGCATCCCGGATTTCCGCAACGGGCTGTCATGACACCGCCTCCGCATTCGAACGCGTGAACCAGCGGATGAAATTCTCCTGACCTTTGTAAAGGCACAGGCGTCCGCAATAGCGTTCACCCGCCGGATTTCGCAAACAGATGATCTTGGGCTCTTCGCTGTCACACTGGGCGCAGCGCGGTTCCGCACGCATGGCGACCTCCCTCCGAGGAATTGCCATCTGCCAATCAAAATGTCTGGTGCTGTCCTTGCCGTCGATCTTCCCGAAGGACGACGATGCGAACTCTCGCGCCGCCGCCATCCATGCGCAACTTGTCCAGATGTTTTGTGGCATCATCCTTGCGTATAGCCGGCCCGGTGATGGCTGATTCAACTCACGCACCCGGCGCTGTGCTGTGCTGCGCGAGGGCGGTATCGAGGCATTTGATCAGGACGTCCCCGTCACAGGGCTTGCTCAGAAAGCAGATCGCTCCAGCCTTCAGCGCCCGGATGCGATCGCTTTCGACGGAGAACGCCGTGACGAAAATGAACGGAAAGCGGCGTCCGCTGGCAATCAGGTGGCTCTGCAGGTCGAGTCCACTCATGGCCGGCATCCTGACATCCGCGATCACGCAGGATGTGTCGTTCAGGCGAGGCGAGTGCAGAAATTCCTCGGCCGACGCGTAGGTCTCGACCGCGTAGCCCAGCGACCTGACGAGGTTGTCGGTCGCGGTGCGAACCGACATGTCATCGTCGATGATTGATATCACTGGCGGATTTGGCAAGGAGGTTTTCCCGGCCCGGAGGGGCCCCTGGTGGTGCGATCTTGTGCCGACCACAGTGCGTCGCCAATCGGGGCCGGAGAATCATACTTAGGTTTGCGCCCCGCCGGATGCCTGCCCGATGCCGAGCATCTGTGCCATCCTGACCAGGTCGGGCAACGATTTCGCCGCCATCTTCCGCATGATGTGCCCGCGATGGATCTTGACCGTGATCTCGGCTACGCCGATTTCAGCGGCAACTTGCTTGTTCATGAGCCCCGCGGTGACGAGGCTCATGATCTGGCGTTCCCGCGGCGTCAGGGTCGCGAAGGCGGCGCGCAGGTTCGCAAGAACCTTGGCCTCATCGCGACGATTCCTGTCGCGCTCGATCGCCGTCGTGACGGCATCCAGCATGTCCTGATCGCGGAACGGCTTGGTCAGGAAGTCCACCGCGCCGGCCTTCATGGCCCTGACCGTCATCGGGATATCGCCGTGGCCGGTCATGAAGATGATCGGAATGTGGATGCCGACCTTCGCCAGCTCCGCCTGAAAGTCCAGCCCGCTCACCCGCGGCAACCTGATGTCGAGGATCAGGCAGCTCGGGACATCCGGGGGCTTGCGCTGCAGAAATTCATGCGCCGAGCCGAACGCTGCGGTCCGCAAGCCGACGGACCGGAAGAGATTGCTCAGTGCGTCGCGCACGGACGCGTCGTCGTCGACGACGAAGACGATCGGATCTTCGGCGCTTGCCAGACCCGAAGGCGATGCCGCGCGCCCGGTCACCATGCATGATCCTCTTCGCGCAGTGGCAAGGTGAACTGGAACGTCGTGCCGGGGCCGATGTTTGCGGCCACGGACAGACGGCCTCGGTGGGCCTCGACGATCGATCGGCAGATCGACAATCCCATTCCCATGCCGCTGGCCTTGGTGGTGTAGAAGGCGTCGAACAGCCGTTCGGCATTCTCGGCGGCGATCCCGACGCCACAGTCGGTGACCGTGACCACGATCTGCCCGGCCTCGTCATGGCGTGTCCGGATCACGAGTTCCCGCGGCCTGTCCGTGACCGGCTGCATGGCCTCGATACCATTGAGGACCAGGTTGAGGATGACTTGCTGCAGCTGGATACGGTCGGCGACGACAGACGGGAGCACGGGAGCGAGGTCGAGCTGCAAGGATACGAGATGGCTCTGCAGTTCATGCTGCACCAGGCCGATCACCTGGTTGATGACGTCATTGATGTCGAGCGGCGCCCTCTGATCGGTCGTCTTGTTTACCATCGCGCGGACGCGCTGGATGACCTCGCCCGCGCGGTTGCCGTCGCTGATGATCGACCTGACCGCGCCGCGAGCTTCGTTCAGATCGGGGGCCGCCCGGTTGAGCCACCGCAGGCATGCCGCGGCATTGGTGACCACGGCGGCAAGCGGCTGGTTCACTTCATGCGCGATCGACGCGGCGAGCTCGCCGAGCGCGGTCACGCGCGTGACGTGCGCGAGGTTGGTCTGCGCTTCGTGCAATTCCGCCTCGGCTCGCTTGCGGGCGGTCACGTCGGTGACCGCTCCGACAAATTCGGTGTCGCCTGAAAGGTTCGTCACCGCATGCGCCCTGGCATGAACAAACTTGATCGCCCCATTGGGCATCAGCAATCGATAGCCGTGCTCGAAGTCGTTGCCGTCGAGCGAGGCACGGTCGATGGTCCGTTGCACGCGGGCGCGATCATCCGGATGGACGCGCTGCAGCACCGTGGCATGTGTGATGGAAGGAGCCCTGTCGAATTCGAAGATCCTGAACGTCTCTTCGGACCAGATGATCTCGCCGCTGGCGACGCGCCAGCCGAAGCTGCCGGTGTGGCTCAATCGCTGGGCTTCGGTCAGGTACATTTCACTCTGCTGCAGCGCATTTTCGGCGTGCTTGCGCTCGGTAATATCCTCGCATGCGATCAGCACGATCAGCTGATCGCCCAGCCGCCGCACGGCCTTGGCGTTTTCGCGAACCCAAAGCCGTGAACCGTCCTTGCGGACCTTCCGGATTTCCCAATTGTGGGTCTGGCCGATGTTGTCGAGGCATGCCGCGACGTTGCGCTGGACCATATCCCGGTCTTCGGCGGCAAAGACCCGCAGCACGGATTGTCCGAGCAGCTCGTCGACGGTGTAGCCGAGCTGTGCCGCGCCGAACGTGTTGACCGACAGCACGAGGCCCGTTGCGTCGACCATGAAGTACATGACCGGGTTGTGTTCGAATACCTCCTTCCATTGCGCTTCGCTGTTGCGCAGCGCCTCCATCGCGCGCTCCTCGCCGCTGGCCCGGCCGCGCAACATGGCTTCCATCCGCCTTTGCGAACGGCCAACCAGGCGGATCATCAGCAATGCGGCGGTCAGCGACGCGACGAGCAGCGCCAGGGCAATCAGATGGGCGGACGCTGCCGGCTGCGGACCAAGCAACAGCCCCATGCAGGTTGCCGCCAAGGCCAGCACCATGCCGCCGAGCAGCCATTGCTCGGCCGACCAGGACTTCGTGGTCGGGTCGCGGATCATCGGCGCACCAGCACTTGGCCATCATCACGGGCCGCGCTGCGTCGCTAGGTGACTGCTACCATCAGCGGCGACAACGTCGCCCTCCCAACAGACTGTATATTAGCAGCTTTCTTGCCGCCCGGACGGGATCACGCCGGCCTTTTTGGCGGTCCACATCCGTGAGATCGCGCAGAAAGCGAAGCCGTCGAGCGCGCTCAGGTCCAGGTTGCGACCTAAACTCAAGTATGAGTCGTCCCCACCGAATGTAACGGTCGGATCAACCTCCGTTCAATGGCCCGTTCCATCCCGGTGACTACGCTTATTGGGTAACTCGATGACGGTAGAGATTTCCGGGGTTCACCAATCGCCAATCAGAGACGGAGATTGAAATGCCCAGCGCGCGCCTGCATCTGATCGTTTGCTCCGACGACGTCGACCACGAGGCAAGGCCTCGGAGACGCGATCGCAGCTTCCAGCCTTCCGTTATCGATGGTGGCAGGCAAACAGCAAGCACGCTGGCCGACAGCCCGTGGATCGATCTGCTGGACGCATTCGATCTGGGCGTTGTGGTCTGTCAGGCCAGCTATCTGGTCTTGCTGGGAGCGAGCCTGGCGGCGCTGCAGCCGCAATTCGACGTGCCGGATTCAGGGCGGTAGCACACCCTGAATTCCAAGTCCGGCAGGCTGCCGGGACCGAAGCGCTGGCTGCTCACGCCTGGGTCGCGCAAGACGGGTCCGATCACAGCCTCCGTGAGAGCCCGGAATCCATTCCCCGCCTAGCCCCGGCCTGATGGATTCCGGGCTCAGTCCTGCAGGCGCCTCAGCTGCGCAATGGCGCACCGGGAACGGCCCGCCGACGGCGCGGCTCCCGCGCGAGGGTCCCGACCACGGCAAATTGCGGCAATTTTTTCGAAAGATGCCCCCTTCGCTTTAGCCGCTTTTGAAGCACCTGATTATTGGATCTGTCCGGCAACGGCATCGCTCTGCAGAGCTGTGCGTTGGTTCGCGCACTGACAGATCAGGGGCCGGTCATCATGAATCAGGCACAGCAGCACAAGCCGTTTCCCGAAGACAACAATTCCGTCGCCAGGGAAGAGGCCGAGGGCGCACGGGGATTGCAGCGCGATCTGCAGGAACGGCTGCAGCCGGAGCATGATGAGCCGATCAGCGATAGCGGTCCCCATCCCGAAGCGCCCGCCTGCTCGGGCCGGATGGTTCGCCGCCTGCTCAAGGTCGGCATCGGCCTTGCCATCATCGCCGTCTTCGGATGGTTGCCGCTCAGGGCCGTGTTGCAGACCTCGAGCGTGGAGGCCGTGGTCAATGCCAGGATCGTGACCTTGCGGTCGCCGATCGACGGCACCGTGAGCGCGAAGCCGCAGAAATCCACGCAGCTCAGCGTGGTTCGCGAGGGCGATGCGATCCTTCATGTCGTCAATGCGCGCGGCGATCGTGCGCGGCTCGATGATCTCCGGCGACAGATGTCCCGGTTGGAAAATGAGCGCCCGAGTCTGGCCGCCAAGCTTGCGGCCGCCGAGACGGCGCAACAGGATCTTGCCCGCCAGGCCAGCCAGTTCCGTGACGGCCGCATCCTCCAGCTCGAGGCCCGGATCGCCGAAATCCAGACCGCGATCGAGGCCGCCGCCGCGCGGCGGGAGGAGGCCGTGGCCGCCGTCGAGCGGGCGTCGTCGCTGATCAAATCGGGCAGCGTGTCGACGGTCGAAATGGCTCGCCTGACGCGCGAGCAGGCGATCTCGCAGCAGACCGAAATCGGCGCTCGACGGCGCCTCGACGCCGCCAAGGTCGAGCTCACCGCGGCAAGGAACGGCACCTATCTCGGCGACAGCTACAATGACCGGCCGAGCTCCGTGCAGCGCGAGGAGGAGATGCGCCAGCGCGTCAGCGACCTGCGCGCCGATCTGGCGCATGCCGATGCCGAGATCGACTGGCTGACCCACGAGATCGCCGCCGAGCAGCTGCACTACGTCAACCGGGCCGAAGCCGACATCAAGGCCCCGGTCGGCGGCCGGATCTGGGAGATGATGACCTCGCCCGGCGAGGACGTCAGGGCCGGTCAGCCCTTGCTCAAGCTGCTCGACTGCAGCGGCGCGGTGGTCACCGCGAACGTCACCGAGAGCGTCTACAACGGGCTGAAGCTCGGCGAGCATGCGAGCTTCGAGCCGAATGACGGCAGCGCCGCGCTCCAGGGCGAGATCGTCAATCTCACTGGCGCGTCGGGCGCGCCCGCGAACCTCGCGATCAATCCGGATGCGCTGAACAAGGAGCCGTATCGGGTGACGGTCTCGATGCCGGCGCTCGACACCACGGGCAAGGATTGCGCGGTCGGCCGCACCGGACGTGTGGTGTTCAACGCGGACGCGGCAAAGTCATGATGGCGGCATTTGCGCCCGGGCTGGTCGCCTTCGGCGCCTGTCTTGCAATCCTGCCCCTGCTCCACCGCGAGCAGACCCTGGCCCGCGTCATGATGACCGGCATGTCGTTCGTCCTGCTGGTCCACTATTTCGCGTGGCGGGTAACCCACACCTTGCCGCCTCCGGGCCTCACCGCCGATGCGTTGGTCGGCTATCCCTTCGTTGCGGCCGAGGCGGCCTCGATGATCGCGGTGTGCCTGTCGCTGCTGTTCCTCAGCCGGACCATCGACCGCTCACCCGAGGTCAATGCGATCCTGCGTCGATCCAGAGCGAGCGCGGCCGCGCCGCTCGTCGACGTCTTCATCTGCACCTACAATGAGGAGAAGGCGATCCTGGAGCGCACCATCATCGGCGCGACCGGGCTGGACTATCCGAACTACCGCGTCTGGGTGCTCGACGACGGGCGGCGGCTCTGGCTGCGCCGGCTCGCCCAGGAACTCGGCTGCAACTATCTGGCCCGCCCGGACAACCGCCACGCCAAGGCCGGCAACATCAATCATGCGCTCCAGCACGTTTCCGGGCTGGCCGAGCGGCCGGAGTTCATCTCGATCCTCGATGCGGATTTTGTCCCGATGCCGGATTTCCTGACCCGGGCGATGAGCCTGATGCAGGACGGCAGCGTCGGCGTCGTGCAGACACCGCAGCATTTCATCAACCCGGATCCGATCCAGACCAATCTCGCGGCGACCGATGTGTGGCCCGACGAGCAGCGCTTCTTCTTCGATATCCTGATGCCGGCCAAGGATGCCTGGGACACGGCGTTCTGCTGCGGCACCTCGTCGCTGATCCGCTTCTCCGGCCTGATGCAGATCGGCGGCTTCCCGACCGATTCGGTGACGGAGGATTACCTCGTCACGCTGCGCCTGAAGGAGAAGGGATTGCGCACGGTCTATCTGAACGAGCGCCTGACCATCGGCCTCGCGCCGGAGGGACTGAAGGAATACATCACGCAGCGCGGTCGCTGGTGTCTCGGTTTCATGCAGATCTTCCGCGGCCGTAGCGGGCCGTTCTCGCGGCAATCGAAGCTTGCCTTCATGGACCGGCTGTCGCTGGTCGACGCCTTCATGAGCTGGGCGGCGGTCTACAGCACCAAGGTTTTCGGCCTGGTCGTGCCGTGGCTTTATCTGCTGTTCGGGATCAAGGCGGTCCATGCCGACCTGTTCGAACTGCTGAAATATTTCCTGCCGTTCTATGTCTGGCACGCCTTCACGATGGCCTGGATCTCGCGCGGCCGCTCGCTCGCGATCATGACCGACGTGTCGCAATACATCGCGGCGCCCGCGGTGTTGAAGGCGGTCGTGACCGGCCTCGCCAGGCCGCAGGGCCACAAGTTCAAGGTGACGGCCAAGGGCGGCGATCGCAACCGCCGCTTCGTCGAATGGCCGCTGCTGCGGCTCTATGGCGCTGCCCTGCTGATCACGCTGCTGGCGATCGCCTATGCCTTCATCCTGCACCTGCGCGGCGACAGCATTGCCTATGGTGGGCTGGCGCTGGCCTGGAGCCTGTACAATTGCGTCGTGCTCGCGATCGTGTGCTTCATCTGCATCGAGCAGCCGCGGCGCCGCAAGGCCGAGCGGTTCGAGCGCGACGAGCCGATCCTGATCCATCACGGCAACGAGATGCGCTTGATCCGGATGGCCGACATCTCGATCTCGGGCGCGCGCTTCATCGATCCCGTCCCGCCCGCCATCGGCTCGCTGATCAAATGCAATGTCTACGGACAGAACGTGGCCGCGACCGTGGTCCGGTGCACCCGCGACGGCTTCGGCGTCCGCTTCGAGGATGCGGTGGCGACGCGGGTCAATGTCGTGCGCGCATTCTATGCCGGCGAATATGTCCGCGCTTTCCAAGGCGTGCGCGCGGCGCCGGTCGGCAAGGCCCTGCTGATGCGGCTGTTCGGTTGATCCGCGGGAGTCGGGGCTTCGCTCTTTCGGTGGAAACGGCTTTCGATCCCGTCATCCTGAGGAGCGCGGAACGCGCGTCTCGAAGGATCGACGGCCCGGTCGCTTCGGCACACTCCCACTCTCTTGCGGAAAGAACGTGGCCGTCGATCCTTCGAGACGGCCGCTGCGCGGCCTCCTCAGGATGACGGTGTTGCACGCCCCCCCTACGCCTTGATCTACGCCGCCGGCTTCGCCGCCTGGTCCTCGCTCGCCAGCAGATGCAGCAGCGCGCTCTTGATCGCGGCCTGCCGGGTCGGCGCCGTGATCTGGGCGCCGAGCAGGTCGGTGACATAGAACACGTCGCGGGCGCGTTCGCCGAAGGTCGCGACATGCGCCGAGGCGATGTTGAGGTTGAGCTTCGAGATCGCGGTGGTGAGCTGGTAGAGCAGGCCGGGCCGGTCGAGCCCGGAGACCTCGATCACGGTGTAGCGGTCGGACCACTGGTTGTTGATGGTCACTTCGGGCTCGACGATGAACGGCCGCGCCTTGCTGCGCACCGCCCGCTTCGCCACCGCCTCGGGCAGCCGCAGCTTGCCTTCCAGCACATGCTCGATCATCTCGCCGATCCGCGTCGCGCGGCGGCCCTCGTCTTCGTCGCGGTCGTATTCGCGCGAGATCGAGATGGTGTCGAGCGCGCGGCCGTCGGTCGTGGTGTAGATCTGGGCGTCGACGATGTTGGCGCCGGCAGAGGCGCAGGCGCCGGCGATGATCGACAACAGCCAGGGATGGTCGGTCGCCAGGATCGTCAGCTCGGTGACGGCGCGGACCTCGTCGAAGCCGACATTGATCGCGAGCTTGTGGCCGGCCTGCTCGCTGGCGCGGATGAAGCGGGCCTGGCGGATCTTGCGCGGCAGCTCGACCTTGAGCCAGTAGGCGGGGTAATGCCGGCCGATATAGGCGTTGAGCTCGGCCTCCGGCCATTCGGTGAAGGCGCGGCGGAATTCGGCTTGCGCCACCGCGATGCGCTGGGCGCGGTTGACCTCGGAGAAGCCGCCGGTCAGCACCGGTTCGGTCTCGTAATACAGCGTTCGCAACAGCTGCGCCTTCCAGCCGTTCCACACGCCCGGGCCGACGCCACGGATGTCGGCGGTGGTCAGGATCGTCAGCAGCTTCATCTGCTCGACCGACTGCACCACGGCGGCGAAATTCTCGATCGTCTTGCGGTCCGACAGGTCGCGCGATTGCGCCACCGTCGACATCGTCAAATGCTCCTCGATCAACCACGCCACCAGCTCGGTGTCGGCCGCCGAGAAGCCGAGCCGCGGGCACAGCCGCCGCGCCACCTTGGCGCCGGCGATCGAATGGTCTTCCGGCCGGCCCTTGGCGATGTCGTGCAAGAGCGTGGCGATATAGATCACCGGGCGGTGCTCGGGGCGGATCTTGCGGAACAGGTCGCTGGCGACCGTGAATTCCTCGTTGCCGCCGCGCTCGATGTCCTGCAGGAAGCCGATGCAGCGGAGCAGATGCTCGTCCACCGTGTAGTGGTGATACATGTTGAACTGCATCATCGACACGATCTTGCCGAAGGCGCGGATGAAGTGGCCGAGCACGCCGGTCTCGTTCATCCGCCGCAGCACGATCTCCGCGTTGTCGGAGGTCAGGATCTCCATGAACAGGCGGTTGGCTTCGTCGTTCTCGCGCAGCTGGGTGTTGATCAGCTTGAGCGAGCGCGTCACCGTGCGCATCGCATCGGGGTGGAAGGCGAGGTTGTTCTGCTGCGCGAGGCGGAAGATCCGGATCAGATTGACCGGATCGTGCTTGAACACGTCGGGTGCCGCGAGGTTGATGCGGTTGTTGTCGACGATGAAGTCGTCGCTGCCGTTGACCCGCCGCCGCTTGGTGCCGGGCCGCAGCCGCGCCACCATCCGGCTCAGCACCGGTGCCGGCTTGTTGTGCTCTTCCTCGAGCTTGGCGCACAGGATCGCGGTGAGGTCGCCGACGTCCTTGGCGATCAGGAAGTAGTGCTTCATAAAGCGCTCGACGTCCTGCATGCCGGGATGCGAGGTGTAGCCGAGGCGGACCGCGATCTCGCGCTGCATGTCGAACGACAGCCGTTCCTCGGCGCGTCCGGCGAAGAAGTGCAGATTGCAGCGCACCGACCACAGGAAGTCGGCGCAGCGGCGGAAGGTGCGGTATTCCTGCGCGTCGAACACGCCGCGTTCCAGCAGCTCGTCGGTCTCGCGCACGCGGTAGACGTATTTGGCGATCCAGAACAGCGTATGCAGGTCGCGCAGGCCGCCCTTGCCGTCCTTGACGTTGGGCTCGACCAGATAGCGCGACTGGCCGGCGCGGCGGTGCCGCTCCTCGCGCTCGGCGAGCTTGGCGGTGACGAATTCCGACGCGGTGCCCTGCACCACTTCCTTGTCGAAGCGCTCGACCAGCTCATCATAAAGCGGCTGGTCGCCGGTCAGGAACCTCGTTTCCAGGATCGCGGTGCGGATCGTCATGTCGCCGCGCGCCTGACGGATCGATTCATCGACCGAGCGCGTGGCGTGACCGACCTTCAGCCCCATGTCCCAGAGGCAATAGAGAATGGCTTCGGCAACCTGTTCGCCCCAGGCGGTCTGCTTGTAGGGCAGGATGAACAACAGATCGATGTCGGATTCCGGCGCCATCAGCCCGCGGCCATAGCCGCCGGTCGCCACCACGGCCATGCGTTCGGCGCCCGAGGGGATCGGCGAGTGGTAGAGATGACGGGTCGCCGCCGCGTAGAGGATGCGGATGATCTCGTCCTGCACGAAGCAGAGCCGTTCGGCGCAGCGGCGGCCGTGACGGTCCTTCAGCAGCAGCGCCTGCGCCGTGGCGCGTGCCGCGATCAGCTCGGCCTTGAGCAGCTGCGCCATCGCGGCGCGGAACTGGTCCTCGCGGCCGGCGTGCTGTTCGGCAAGTGCATTGACCGCCGCGGTGATCCGAACGGTCTCGAAACGATCATCCGCTTCAGGGCGGGCCTCGGCTACGACGCTGTCCATAGGTTCATCCGATATCGGACAGAGCTGTTGCTGTCACTGACCAAAGTATAAGGACAGCGGCTCCATGCTCTCTCCACGACGCTTTGAGCAAGATCGTTCTCGCGCCATCCCGTAAAGGGTAGAGATTTTCTCGTTGACCGCAAGGCTAACTCATTGAAATAAAAGATTGTTTCATAATCTGATCGAGGGGGTCGACGAATGCAAAAATTTTCCCGGCGCACGTTCGCAGCGCTGCTCGCGGTCTCGACCTTGCTGCCCGGCGCGGCGCGCGCCGCCGACGCGCTGAAGGAGATCCGGATCGACTGGGCGACCTACAATCCGGTGTCGATGGTCCTGAAGCAGAAGGGCCTCCTGGAAAAGGAGTTCGCCAGGGACGGCATCAACATCGTCTGGGTGCAGTCGGCCGGCTCCAACAAGGCGCTCGAATTCCTCAACGCCGGTTCGATCGATCTCGGCTCGACCGCGGGCTCGGCCGCGCTGGTCGCGAAGATCAACGGCAACCCGATCAAGTCGATCTATGTCTATTCGCGTCCCGAATGGACCGCACTGGTCACGACCAGGGATTCCAAGATCGCGTCCGTCGCCGATCTCAAGGGCAAGCGCGTCGCGGTGACGCGTGGCACCGATCCGCACATCTTCCTGGTTCGTGCGCTGCTCGGCGCCGGCCTCACCGAAAGGGACATCACGCCGGTGCTGTTGCAGCACGCCGACGGCAAGACCGCGCTGATCCGCGGCGACGTCGACGCCTGGGCCGGCCTCGATCCGATGATGGCGCAGGCGGAGGTCGAGGACGGGGCAAAACTATTCTACCGCAAGGCGGAAGCCAACACCTGGGGCATCCTCAATGTCCGCGAGGAATTCCTGAAGGCGCATCCGGATATCGTCCGCCGCGTGCTCGCGACTTACGAGGAAGCGCGGAAATATTCGCTGGCCAACTATGACGAGCTGAAGAAGACCTTCATCGCGGTGACCAAGCTGCCGGATGCCGTGGTCGACAAGCAGCTCAAGGAGCGCACCGAGCTGACCCACAGCCGGATCGGTAGCCCCCAGCGCGAATCGATCCTCGCCGCCGGCCTCGCCTTGCAGCAGGCCGGAGTGATCGACGCCAAGACCGACGTCAAGGCCGCGCTGGATTCCTTGATCGACGATCAGGTCCCGCTGCCGACCAACTAACCACCGCCGTCAAACTAACCACGTCGTCCCGGCGAAAGCCGGGACGACGTGGATGGAGTTGGGCGGGCGCCACCTTGCAATCCCGCCGGAAGAATAGTTCTTGCTATGGCCATGACCGTTGACCTGCCCGCGCTGGAACAGACGGCCCCGCCTAGTGCGCCTGCGCGGTGGTCGCGCCATGCGCGCCCGGTGCTCGGGCTCGTGCTGCCGGTCGCGCTGGCGCTGGGCTGGGAACTCGTCGTCTTTCTCGGCTATTCCAACGGCCGCCTGGTGCCGCCGCCGTCGAAGGTGTTCGAAACCATCGTGGAGCTCGCCAGGAGCGGCGAGCTGTCGCGCCACATCCTCGCGACGCTGTGGCGCGTCGGCGCGGGCTTTGCGCTCGGCGTTGTCGCCGGCACTATCATGGGTGCGATCTCCGGCTACTGGGATTTCGCCAAGCGGCTGCTTGACCCGACGGTGCAGGCCTTGCGCGCGATCCCCTCGCTCGCCTGGGTCCCGTTGTTCGTGCTCTGGCTCGGCATTTTCGAGACCTCGAAGGTCGCGCTGATCGCGGTCGGCGTGTTCTTTCCGATCTATCTCGGCGTGATGGGCGCCATCCTCTCGGTCGATCGCAAGGTGGTCGAGGTTGGCCGCGTGTTCCGCCTCTCCGGACCGGCGATGATCCGTCGCATCCTGTTGCCCGCCGTGCTGCCGGCCTATGTGGTGGCGCTGCGGGTCGGGCTTGGTTTGGGGTGGATGTTCGTGGTCGCGGCCGAACTGATCGGCGCCTCCGAAGGCCTCGGCTACCTTCTGCTCGACGGCCAGCAGCTCGGCAAGCCGGCGCAGATCCTCGCCGCGATCGTGATCTTCGCGGTCCTCGGCAAGACCACCGACTGGCTGATCGAGGTCGTGGCCGCGCCGCTGCTGCGCTGGCAGGACGCGTTCGGCGCCCGGGGAGGGCAGTGATGCTGGCGCTGAAGGAAGTTGGCAAGACCTATCCGAACGGCGTCCACGCGCTGGAACGCTTCTCGGCCGAGATTGCGCCCGGCGAGATCATCGCGATCATCGGCGGCTCCGGTTGCGGCAAGTCGACGCTGCTGCGCGCCATCGCCGGCCTCGATCGTGCCAGCACGGGCAGCGTGACGCTCGACAATGCGGTGATCACCTCGCCGCACGCCAAGATCGGGATCATCTTCCAGGAGCCGCGGCTGCTGCCCTGGCTCAGCGTCGCCGACAATATCGGGTTCGGCCTCGCCGACCTTCCGGTCGAGGCGAGGCGCGCGCGCGTCGCGGCGGCGCTCGCCCGCGTCGGCCTTGCCGACAAGGCCGCGGCCTGGCCGCGCGAACTGTCCGGCGGCCAGGCGCAGCGGGTCGCGATCGCCCGCGCACTGGTGCCGCAGCCCGAAGTGCTGCTGCTCGACGAGCCGTTCTCGGCGCTCGATGCCTTCACGCGGCGCGATCTGCAGGATCATCTGCTCGATCTGTGGGCCGACACCCGGCCGACCCTGATCCTGGTCACCCACGACGTCGACGAGGCCGTGGTGCTGGCCGACCGCGTGCTGGTGATGCGGCCGCGGCCGGGCCGGCTGTTCGAGGAGATCACCATCAATTTGGCGCGGCCGCGCGACCGCAAATCGGAGCTGTTCGACACCTTCAAGCGCCGCGTGCTGACCGCGCTCGACCGCTCGCTCGACCGTTCGGTGCGGGACGTCACGGACAAATCGAGCGCCGGCGAGGCGATGTGGTGGTGACATCCGCGCGTTAAGGCCTTACATCGGCATAAAGAAGAATAGCCGGGAGCAGACCCATGGACTCCGCCGAACTCCGCGCAATGCAGGCTCCGATCAAGGAGCGCTACAAGACCGACCCCCAGGCCGCCGTGATCACGCTGAAGGCCAAGGGCTCGATCGACAATGAGAGCATCGCCTGCAAGGTCGAGACCGGCCGTGCGCTCGCGATCGCTGGCCTCCACCCCGCTACCGGCGGCTCCGGGCTCGAGCTTTGCTCCGGCGACATGCTGCTGGAAGCGCTGGTCGCCTGTGCCGGTGTCACGCTGAAGTCGGTTGCGACCGCCGTCGAGGTGCCGCTGAAGGTCGGCAACGTCCTCGCCGAAGGCGATCTCGATTTCCGCGGCACGCTCGGCGTCGACAAGGAGACCCCGGTCGGCTTCCGCGAAATCCGCCTCCGCTTCGAGATCGGCACCGATGCGCCGCAGGACAAGCTCGACCTCTTGCTGAAACTCACCGAGCGCTATTGCGTGGTCTATCAGACCATCAAGAATGGCCCGAAGGTGTCGGTGACGATGCAGCGGGTGTAGCGCGTCGCCCCCGGCGAAAGCCGGGGCCCATACGCCGTGTCCCATCGATTGATACTCCGCCGTTCGACGACTTTCGTACCCAACGAATAGTCGTGGCTATGGGTCCCGGCCTTCGCCGGGACGACACTGAATGTCCCCCGAACTCCACTTCGTCCTGATCCTCGTGCTGCGCATGGCGGTTGCGGCCGCATTCGTGGTCAGCGCGTCCATCATCACGGAGCGTTCGGGACCGGTGATCGGCGCGCTGATCGCAACCCTGCCGATCTCGGCCGGGCCGTCTTACACCTTCCTCGCGCTCGACCATGACGCCGCCTTCATCGCCGAGGGCGCGCTGGCGAGCCTGCCGGTCAACGCCGCCACGATCTATATGGGCCTGACCTACGCCGTGCTGGCGCAGCGCTTCAGCATGTGGATCAGCGCGGGCAGCGCGATTGCGGTGTGGCTGGTGCTCGCCACCATCATCCGCCAGTTCGAGTGGTCGCTCGCCGCCGGGCTGATCGCCAATGCCATCACCTTTGCGATCTGCATACCGCTGCTCCGGCCCTATCGGCACGTCGTGAAAATGCCGCTGATCGCGCGGCGCTGGTATGATATTCCGCTGCGCGCCGCGCTGGTCGCAAGCCTGGTCGGCACCGTGGTCACGGCGTCAGGCTGGGTCGGCCCGCGCGTCACCGGCGTGATGGCGCTGTTTCCGATCGTATTCTCCTCGATGATGCTGATCCTGCATCCGCGCATCGGCGGCCCCGCCACCGCCGCCGTGCTCGCCAACAGCGCCTGGGGCCTGATGGGCTTTGGCCTCGGGGTTGCGGTGCTGCACGTCGCGGTGCTGCACTTCGGCTCGCCAATCGGCCTCTGCTGCGCGCTCGCCACCTGCATCGTCTGGAATCTGGTGCTGTGGCGGATCGGGCGGAGGAAGCGGCTGGCGCAGAAAGCGTAGGATGGGTAGAGCGCAGCGAAACCCATCATGCTTCGCCATACAACGATTGATGGGTTTCGCTTCGCTCTACCCATCCTACGGCAGCGTGTATCCCTTCGGTACTGCGTAGCCCGGATTTCGCTTCGCTGCATCCGGGCTACGGGGCTATCCCTTCGGCAGCTTCGCCCTTAGCGCATACAGCGCGTCCAGCGCCTCGCGCGGCGACATCTCGTCGGGATGCAGCGCCTTCACCGCCTCGACCAGCAGATCGGCTTCGCTCGGCGGTTTGTCCTCGCTGGCGGCGCGGGAGGGCACGGCGAACAGCGGCAGATCGTCGACCAAAGCGCGCGCGGTCTGGCCGCGGTCCTGGGCTTCAAGCTTTGCCAGCACCGATTTGGCGCGCGTGATCACGGCCGGTGGCAGGCCGGCGAGTTTTGCGACCTGGATGCCGTAGGAGCGGTCGGCGGAGCCGGGCAGCACTTCGTGCAGGAACACGACGTCGCCCTGCCATTCCTTGACCCGCACCGTGGCGTTGAACATCCGCGGCAGTTTCGCCGAGAGCGCGGTCAGCTCGTGATAATGCGTCGCGAACAGCGTGCGGCAGCGGTTGCTCTCATGCAGGTGCTCGATCGCGGCCCAGGCGATCGACAGGCCGTCGAAGGTCGCGGTGCCGCGGCCGATCTCGTCGAGGATCACCAGCGACCGTTCGCTCGCCTGGTTCAGGATCACGGCGGTCTCGACCATCTCGACCATGAAGGTCGAGCGTCCCCGCGCCAGATCGTCGGCGGCGCCGACCCGCGAGAACAGCCGGTCGACGATGCCAAGCCGCGCGCGCGACGCCGGCACATAGGAGCCGATCTGTGCCAGCAGCGCGATCAGCGCGTTCTGCCGCAGGAAGGTCGACTTACCCGCCATGTTCGGACCGGTGATCAGCCAGAGCTGGCCGGATTTTTGTGCGGGCGCCGGGGAGAGATCGCAGGCATTGGCGATGAACGGCTGGCCGTCGCGCTTCAGTGCCTGCTCGACCACCGGATGCCGTCCGCTCTCGATCGCAAAGCCGAGCGAGCCGTCGACGTCGGGCCGCACGTAATTGTCGTCGATCGCAAGTTTGGCCAATGACGTCGCGACGTCGAGCGTCGCAAAGGCATGCGCGGCATTGCGCAGATCGTCGCTCGCCGCGAGCGCTATTGCGCTGAGCCGCTCGAAGATTTCGAGCTCGAGATTGAGCGCGCGCTCGCCGGCATTGGCGATCTTGGCTTCGGTCTCGCCGAGTTCCGACGTGGTAAAGCGGATCTGCCCGGCCAGCGTCTGGCGATGGATGAAGGTCGCATTCAGCGGCGGCGCGAACAGCTTGTCGCCGTGCTGCGCGGTGACCTCGACGAAATAGCCCAGCACGTTGTTGTGCCGGATCTTCAGCGTCTTGATGCCGGTGTCCTCGGCGTAGCGCGCCTGCATCGCAGCGACGACGAGGCGCGAGGCATCGCGCAAATTGCGGCTTTCGTCGAGCGCGGCCTCATAGCCCTCGCGGACGAAACCGCCATCGCGCTTGATTAGCGGCAGCTGTTCGGAGAGCGCGCGGGAAAATTCCTGCGCCAGATCGCGCGAGGGACGCTGCAAGGCCGCCATCACGGTGGAGACCTCGGCCGGCGGATTGGACAGCTGCGCCAGCAGCTCCAGCGCCTGGTCGGCGGCGAGGATGCCGTCGCGCAGGCTGGCGAGATCGCGCGGGCCGCCGCGGCCAACCGAGAGCCGCGCCAGCGCGCGCGACATGTCGGGCGCCGCGCGCAGCACGGTCCTGATGTCCTCGCGCGCCGAGGAATCCGCGACGAAGGCCGAGACGGCATCGAGCCGCCGCGCGATCACGGCGACATCGGTCAGCGGCGCGGCAAGGCGCTGCGCCAAGAGGCGCGAGCCCGCCGCGGTGACGGTGCAGTCGATCGCATCGAGCAGCGAGCCGCGGCGCTCGCCGGCCAGCGTGCGCGTCAGTTCGAGGTTGGCGCGGGTCGCCGGGTCGATCGCCATCGTGGTTCCGGCGGCCTCACGCGCCGGCGGCGACAGCGGCGGACGCTTGCCGACCTGGGTGCGGTCGATATAGGTGACGGCCGCGGCGGCGGCGGTCGCTTCCAGCCGCGACATCGCCGACAGGCCGTCCATGGTCGCGACCGCGAAATAGTCGCACAGCCGCCGCTCGGCGGTGGCGCTGTCGAACACGTCGCGGGTCAGCGGCGTCACCGAGGGCAGCTCGCGCATGGTCGGCGCCAGCTCGCTGTCGCTGTAGAGCGCATCGGTGACGATGGCCTCGTTCGGATTGATGCGCGCCAGCGTCGCCGCGAGCTCCGCGGTCGTGCACTCCGTCACCATGAATTCGGAGGTCGAGATGTCGATCCAGGCGAGCCCGAGCCGGTCGGCGCCGGCCGAGCCGCGGGCGCGCGCGATCGCGATCAGGTAATTGTTGGTGCGGGCGTCGAGCAGCGTGTCTTCGGTCAGCGTGCCCGGCGTCACCAGCCGCACCACGCCGCGGCGGACCACGCTCTTGTTGCCGCGGGCTTTGGCCTCCGCGGGATTTTCCGTCTGCTCGCACACCGCGACGCGATGCCCGGCGCCGATCAGGCGATGCAGGTAATCCTCGGAGCGCTCGACCGGCACGCCGCACATCGGGATGTCCATGCCCTGATGCTTGCCGCGCTTGGTCAGCACGATGCCGAGCGTCCTGGAGGCGATCTCGGCATCCTCGAAGAACAACTCATAGAAGTCGCCCATCCGGTAGAACAGCAGCAGGCCGGGATGAGCGGCCTTGATTTCCAGATACTGTTCCATCATCGGCGTGACGCGCGACGGCGCCTCGGCGGCGGGAGCGGGCTCGGGCGGAACGGGGATCGGCTGCTGAATGGTCATGAGGTGGCGGAAACTACAAAATTTCGTCGCGCGGTCCTATCCGCGAGGAGGGGGTTTTCCACCCTCTCCACGGCCTGAAATATGACGAGGCCTCACGGGAATGCGCTGATGCCACGCAGCCACGTCAATTGACCTGTCGCGGGCACGCTCCTAAAACCGATCTCAAGTTCCAGCCGATCCAGCGCCTAAGTCGCGGCATTCAGGGAGAGATTCAATGCGTGATGTGTTCATTTGCGATGCCGTCCGGACCCCGATCGGCCGTTTCGGCGGCTCGCTCGCCAAGGTGCGCGCCGACGATCTCGCCGCGGCCCCGATCAAGGCGCTGATGGCCAAACACCCGACACTCAATTGGAACGAGGTCGACGAGGTGTATTTCGGCTGCGCCAACCAGGCCGGCGAAGACAACCGCAACGTCGCGCGCATGGCGCTGTTGCTCGCCGGCATGCCGGAGTCGGTTCCCGGCCAGACCCTGAACCGGCTCTGCGCCTCCGGCCTCGATGCGGTCGGCGCCGCGGGCCGCGCCATCCGCGCCGGCGAGATCGATTTCGCGATTGCGGGCGGCGTCGAATCGATGACGCGTGCGCCGTTCGTGATGGGCAAGGCCGCGGAAGCCTTCTCGCGCTCGTCCGAGATCTACGACACCACGATCGGCTGGCGCTTCATCAATCCGCTGATGAAGGCGCAGTACGGCGTCGATGCGATGCCTGAGACCGGCGAGAACGTCGCCGAGGAATTCCAGGTGTCGCGCGCCGATCAGGATGCGATGGCGATCCGCTCGCAGCAGCGCGCGGGCGCGGCGATCGCGTCGGGCTATTTCGCCGAGGAGATCATTCCGATCCAGGTGCCCGGCGGCAAGGCCGGCCCGATCACCGTCGACAAGGACGAGCATCCGCGTCCGGAGACCACACTCGAAGGGCTCGCCAAGCTGAAGCCGATCGTGCGCAATCCGGGCACGGTGACCGCGGGCAATGCGTCCGGCGTCAATGACGGCGCCGCCGCGATGATCCTCGCTTCCGAAGCCGCGGTGAAGAAGCACGGCCTGACGCCGCGCGCAAAAATCCTCGGCCTTGCCTCGGCCGCGGTGCCGCCGCGCATCATGGGCATCGGTCCGGTGCCGGCGACCAAGAAACTGGTCGAGCGTCTCGGCATCAAGGTGTCGGACTTCGATCTGATCGAGCTCAACGAGGCCTTCGCCTCGCAGGGCATCGCCTGCCTGCGCCAGCTCGGCGTCAAGGAAGACGCCGATTTCGTCAATCCGCATGGCGGCGCGATCGCGCTCGGCCACCCGCTCGGCATGAGCGGCGCGCGGCTGGTCCTAACCGCCGTGCACGGCATGGAGAAGCGGGGCGGGAAGCTTGCCTTGGCAACTATGTGCGTCGGGGTCGGTCAGGGCGTTGCGGTCGCGATCGAAAAGCTGAATTAAGCCAATGGCTTGGAGGGGCTGAAAACAGCCCTTCCCCAATTTGGTTATGCATTATAATGATCTGACGTGAGCCCACCGGGCGCGTGGGCCGCGGAGGAATTCGCCATGACCTTGTTGTACCCGCTGCAATCGCTTGCGGCCCATCCGGCGCGGCTGTCGCCGGATTATCGCTCCACCGTGAAGCGCTCGCCGCAGAAGCCGCTGATCCCGATGCGGCACACGCTCTCGGAACTGACCGGGCCGGTCTATGGTCATGAGACCGTGCGCGCGCACGACAACGATCTCACCATCCAGGCCAAGGGCGAGCCGCTTGGCGAGCGCATCATCGTGCATGGTTACGTGCTCGACGAGGACGGCCGCGGCGTGCCCAACGCGCTGGTCGAGCTGTGGCAGGCCAATGCCTGCGGCCGCTATATCCACGTCGTCGACCAGCATCCGGCGCCGCTCGATCCGAACTTCACCGGCGCCGGCCGCACGCAATCCGATGCCAAGGGCTATTACAAGTTCATCACCATCAAGCCGGGCGCCTATCCCTGGGGTAATCACCACAATGCCTGGCGGCCCGCGCATATCCACTTCTCGGTGTTCGGCCACGCCTTCGTCTCGCGGCTCGTCACGCAGATGTACTTTCCCGGCGACCCCCTGTTTCCGTTCGACCCGATCTTCAACTCGGTGACCGATGCGAAGGCGCGGGCGCGGATGATCTCCTCATTCGATCTCGACAACACCAAGCCGGAATGGGCGCTGTGCTATCGCTTCGATATCGTGCTGCGCGGACGCAATGCCACGCCGATGGAGACCAAGTAACGTGTCGAACCCGCGTCCTGATGGAATCACGCCCTCGCAGACCGTCGGCCCATACTTCAAGTATGGCCTGACGCCGAACGGCGAATACGAATGGAATGACGCCTTCACCAGCAACCTGCTGACATCAGATGTGTCTGGCGAGCGCATCCGCGTCGAGGGCAAGGTCTATGACGGCGACGGCGCCGTGATCCCGGACTGCATGCTGGAGATCTGGCAGGCCGACGCGCAGGGCCGCTTCTCCGATCCGCAGGATGCGCGCGCGTTGCCGAATTCGAGCTTCAAGGGCTTTGGCCGTTGCGGCACCGACAAGAACGGCGCCTACGCCTTCGACACCATCAAGCCGGGCTCAGTGCCGGATGCCGACGGCAAGCCGCAGGCGCCGCATATTCTGCTCGCGGTGTTCGCGCGCGGCATGCTGTTGCATCTCTACACCCGGATCTATTTCGAGGACGAAGCCGGCAACGCCGCTGATTCCACGCTGGCGCTGGTGCCGGCCGATCGCCGCCCGACGCTGATCGCCAGACGCAAGGCCGGCGTCGGCAACGCCTACACCTTCGACGTCCATCTGCAGGGCGACAACGAGACGGTGTTCTTCGACGTCTAGCGAAATCCGGTGTCTCCGCGCGCAGCGACCGCGCGATGCGTGGTCGCCTCCCGGGCCGATCTCACGTCGTGACGCCTGGCTTGAACACGGCGAGCGGTGCGGGATCTCGGCTCGGCGGGGGCGGGACCTTGCCGTCGACATCGGTGAAGCCGTATTCGGCCGCCAGCTCCGAGGCGAGCACGATCTGGCCGCTCTTGGCCATCACGTCGGGATCGCTGGCGAGTGCCGCCACCGCGCGTCCGGCGAACACCGGCGTCTCGCCGCGCTCTGAAATCAGTTTGGCGAGCGCCGGCGGGACGCGATCGGGCTGCGCCGCAAGCTTCTCGCTCTTGATGTAGCCGGGCCAGATCGAGACGGCGGCAATGCCGAACGGCTGCAGCTCATGCGCCATGTCGCGCGCCATCCGGTCGACGCCTGATTTCTGCACGCCGAACGGAACGTTGAACGTGTATCTGACGCCGCCGCCCGACGAGGTATTGACGATCAGGCCGCGCGCTTGCGGCAGCATCAGCGGGACGGCGAACTGGCTTGCGATGAAATGCGAGCGCAGGCCGACGCGATGCATGGTGTCCCATAGCGAGGCCGGCACCTGCCAGAACGGGACATTCACCGGCATCACATTCGGCGCCGCGAACACATTGTTGACGAGCACGTCGAGCCGGCCGTGGTCGCGCCGGATCAGGTCGAAGATCTGCTTCACCGAATCATCGTCGGAATGATCGCATAGCAGGCCGATGCCGCGGCCGCCGGCCTCGTCGATCGCGGCGATGGTCTCGTCGAGCGAACCCGGCCATTCCGATCCGCCGCTGTTGCGCGTCCGGGCCGTGACGATCACCGTCGCGCCGGCCTCGGCAAGGCCGATCGCCACGCCCTTGCCGACCCCGCGGCTCCCTCCCGTCACCAGCGCGATGCGATCCTTGAGGCGTCCCTTGGTCATGATGTCTCCCAACATGGCTTCCTTGGAAGATAACTTGACAATAATCTTCCTGGGAAGATAATAGGCCCAAAACGGCAAAGGCGTCAATCAGGGAGGTTTCGCGATGGTCACGAGGGAAGAGAACGAATTGCTGTGCCGCGTCACGGGTGATGCGCCGATGGGACGGATGCTGCGGCAGCATTATTGGCTGCCGGCCGTTCTCTCGGTGCGTGTCCGCAAGGGAGAGGCGCCGGTTCGTGTCAAGCTGTTCGGCCGCAACTTCGTGGCGTTCAGGGGCAAGGACGGTTCGGTCGGTTTCCTCGACGAGGCCTGTCCGCACCGCGGCGCGTCGCTGGCGCTGGCGCGGGTCGACGACTGTTCGCTGACCTGCCTGTTTCACGGCTGGAAGATCAGTGCACAGGGCGAGGTGCTCGACGTTCCCAACGAGCCGAACAATCCAAAGGAATTCGCCAAGACCGTGAAAGGGAAAGCCTATCCGGTGCGCGAAGGCGCCGGGCTGATCTGGGTCTGGCTCGGCGAGGGTGCGGCGCCGCCCGCGCCCGACTTCGAGTGGATGGATCTGCCGCCGGATCAGGTTTACGCGGCCGGCATCGAGCTCAATGCGAACTGGCTGCAAGGCGTAGAGGCCACCATCGATTCCTCGCACGTCGCGCTGTTGCACCAGAGCTGGACCGCGACCTCGTCGAGCGACTTCGGCGCGACCCGCGTCAACACCGAAGTCGCTTACGAGTTCGATAAGAAGTCCTATGGCTTCCGTGCCGCGGCGCTGCGCACCGCGCCGGATGGGTCGTGCCTTGCCCGCGTCACCGAGTTCGTGATGCCCTACTATGGCCTGATCGCGCCGATCTTCTCCGGACCGCAGCAGGATCGCACCGCGATCATCGCGGTGCCGATCGACGACGAGAACCTGATCCAGTGGTACATCTTCTACAATCCCGAGAAGCCGGTGGATTCCTGGCGCAAGGTGCAGCGCTCCAACCAGTGGCCGATGGCCGGCGGCCTGCCGGGCGATCAAAGCAATAATTGGGGGCAGAACCGCCAGATCATGGATGCCGGCAACAGCACCGGCTTCCATGAGATCGTCATCGAGGATTTCGTTGTCATGGTCAGCATGGGGCCGATCGTCGACCGTTCGCAGGAATATCTCTGCTCGGCGGACCAGGCGATTGTCAGGGTGCGCCGCCAGTTGCTCGACGAGGTGCGCGGCTTCATGAACGGCAAGGCACCGAAAAGCGGCCAGAGCGAGTCCATGTCCTACAAGGACATCCGCGCGGTCGGCGGCCGGCTCGCCTCCGCTGCCGAGGACTGGCGGCAGATTCCCCGCTGATCCGATCGTACGCGCGGGGCGCGGGCAGCGTGCCCGCGCCCCCTGTCTCAGCTTCAGCGCAGGGGATTCACCTCATGATCTGGCACCATCTATGCGCCGCCGCAAAACTGTCGGAAGGGGAGCCGCTGGGCTTCAGGGTCGGCGACCGGCGCGTTGCGCTCTACAAGATCGACGACGACATCTTCGCAACCGACGACGTCTGCTCGCACGCGTTCGCGCTGTTGTCGACAGGGTTCCTCGAAGGGCATGTGATCGAATGCCCGCTGCACGGCGCGATGTTCGATGTCCGCGACGGCAAATGCCGGTCGAGCGGCTACAGGGATATCGAGGCGTTCAAGGTCGAGATCCGCGACGGCGAGGTCTATGTGCAACTCGACGGCGGCGCTGCCCTGGAAACTGCCGGTGATGGCGGTGCGGACGTCAAGCCGTGAGCGGCCTCGTCGTCATCGGCGCCTCCTATGCCGGCATTCAGGCAGCCCTTACCGCGCGTGCAGCCGGCTATGCCGAGCCGGTGACCGTGATCGCCGATGAGATCGCGCTGCCGTATCAGCGGCCGCCGCTGTCAAAGGATTTCCTGCTCGACGAGATCAGCGCGCAGGGTCTCCTGATGCACGACGAGGCTATTTTCTCCGACAACAGGATCGAGCTGTGTCTTGGCAACCGCGTTGTCGGGATCGATCGCAGTGCCGGCCGGGTCGTGTTGGCCGGCGGCGCGGTCCTCGACTTCGAGCGCCTCGTCATTGCCACCGGCTCGCGCGCGCGCAGGATCGCGGTCCGCGGCGCCGAACTCGACGGGGTCTGTTATCTCAGGTCGATCGCCGACGCGGTCGAGCTCAAGGCGCGGCTCGGCGAGGCCAGCGAGATCGCGATCGTCGGCGGCGGCTTCATCGGGCTCGAGGTGGCGTCCTCGGCGGCCAGGCTCGGCAAGAAGGTGACGGTGATCGAGGCCGCGTCGCGGTTGCTCGAGCGGGCGGTCTCTCCGGTGGTGTCGCGCGTCCTGCTCGATCGTCACGTTCGAGCGGGCGTTAGGGTGAAGTTCGGCACGGCCGTCTCGGCAATGATTGGTGATGGCGGACGGGTTGCGGCGGTCGAGCTGAACGGAGGCGTGCGTCTCGGCGCCGATCTCGTCGTGGTCGGCATTGGCGGCATCGCCAATGATGAGCTCGCCGTTGCCGCGGGGCTCGATTGCGTCAATGGCATTGTGGTGGATGAGCACGGCCGGACGGCATGCCCGGGCATCTACGCCGCCGGCGACTGCGCCAATCACTACAGCCGCTTCGCGGGCGGATGGATCAGGCTGGAGTCGGTTCAGCACGCGCAGGATCAGGGACGGTCCGCGGGGCTTGCGATCGCGGAAAGCCATGAGCCCTATGACAGCGTGCCGCGGTTCTGGTCGGATCAACACGATCTCAAGCTTCAGATCGTCGGGCACTCGGCGCGCAGCGACCGGATCGTGATCCGCGGCGCGATCGAAGCCGGCCGGTTCTCTGTGTTCAACTACCGGCAGGGCAAGCTCGTCGCAGTCGACAGCATCAACCATCCCGGCGACCAGATGGTGGCGCGGCGGCTGATCGCGGCGGGCATTTCGCCGACGCCGGAGCAGGCAGCAGACAGCTCATGCGATCTCAAGTCGCTGCTGAAGGCCGGTAACAAGGCTGTCGCATGAAGTTGCCGGCGGCAGGGCTAATCCGCCGCCGCAAGCCGGCCGGATTTCTTCGGTGCTTTCACGGCTCTGACCGCGAGCAGCTTGCGCAGGCAGCGGTCCAGCATGGCGAGCTCCGCCTTGGTCAGTCCGCTCGCCTCGGTCACGCCCTCGACAACCCTCGCCACCTCGGCAATGCCGCGGTCGGCGGTTGCAAAACCCTTGGCGGTGAGACGGACCAGTTCCGAACGGCCGTCGTCGCTGGCCGAAACGCGCAGGACGAAGCCGCCTTCCTGGAGCCGGGCCACGCGCTTGGTCATGGCACCCGACGTGACGAGGAGGGCGCGGAACAGGTCGGTCGGGCGCAACTCGTACGGCTTGCCCGAGCGCCGGAGCGCCAGCAGGACGTAGAGCTCGCCGGTTTGCAGGCCGACGGCCTTCGCTATGTCCTGCAGGCGCATTTCGTGCAGCTGGTTGACGCGCTCCAGCCGTAGCAAGGTGCAGGCCGCGGCAAGATCGAGGTCGGGGCGCTGCGCGAGCCAGGCCGCCTCGATGTCGTCGTAAAGGGTGCTGTCGGGCGTAGGCGGCTGCTTGATCGCAGCTTCGGCGCGGCGTGACACGCTGCTCTTCTTCATTCCCTTCCAGTCCCCTTCGTCCTGCGCCAAGGGCGCCGGCACCATGCATCGCAGCAATCTAACACCGTCGAATTGGCGTGTCGCCTCGCAAGTTCTTGCGATTGCCTTACACAAGCGCATCGCTCCGCGGAGCGGCCATTTGCCGCTCTTCGTCGAGGGTTGACAATTATCTTCCTAGGAAGAATATTCCGGGTAAGAAACAGGGGAGGAGCACATGCGCGGACTTCGCGCTGTCATATCCGCGGCCTTGGTCGCGGCCTGCGGCTCGGCCGGCGCTGCAGAGACCGAATTGATCCTTGGCCAGACCATGCCCTATAGCGGGCCGGCGTCGGCCCTGAGCGCGGTCGGCAAGGTGCAGACCCGCTACTTCCAGATGATCAACGATCGCGGCGGCATCAATGGCCACAAGATCAAGCTGATCTCGCTCGACGACGGCTACAGCCCGCCGAAGGCGGTGGAGCAGACGCGCAGGCTGATCGAGAATGACGAGGCGGTCGCGATCTTCGGCAGCATGGGAACGGCGCAGAACGCCGCGGTGCAGAAATATCTCAACGCCAAGAAGATCCCTCAGCTGTTCGTGTTCGCGGCCAGCGAACGCTTTGCCGACCCGAAGACCAGTCCCTACACGATCTCGGGGATGACGTTGTTCAGCACCGAGGCTGCGATCTATGCGCGGCTGGTGGCCGAGCACACGCCCGGTGCGCGCGTCGCCGTGTTGTACCAGAACGACGACTACGGCCGCGAATATCTCCGCAGCTTCAAGGCCGAACTGGCCCGCCTCGATCCCAAGGCCGAGATTGTCGCGGCGTCGCCCTACGAAGTCACGTCGCCCACGGTCGATTCGCAGATCGTGGCGCTGGCGAGCACCAATGCCAACGTCTTTCTCAATGCGTCGACCGGCAAATTCACATCGCAGGCGATCCGCAAGGCGGGCGAGCTCGGCTGGCGCGCGCAGCAGTTCCTCCCGATCGGCAGCAACTTCGTGCCGACGATCCTCAAGCCTGCCGGCCTCGACAACGCCAGGGGAGCGATCTCGGCGACGCCGACCAAGTCGGTCGGCGATCCCGAATGGGCCAACGATCCCGCCTATCTGGAATGGTTGGCCTTCATGAAAAAATACTATCCCGAGGGCGATATCGAGGATCAGCTCAACTTCACCGGATGGAACGTCGCTGTTCTCATGACCAAGGTCATCGAGGCCTGCGGCGATGATCTGTCCCGGCAGAACATCATGAAGCAGGCCACCGCGCTGAAAAACCTGGCGCTGCCGGGCCTGATCCCGGGCATCACCGTCAACACCAGCCCGGATGATTATCGCCTGATCACGTCGCTGCGGCCGCAGCGTTTCGACGGCGAGCGCTGGGTTCCGATGTCCGGTACCATGGCCGCGCAATGAAGGCCGCGAATTGTGGTGAAGCGTGGCCAGCCGCTAGAGCATGATCCGGAAAAGTGCGAAGCGGTTTTCCGAAAGATCATGCTCAAACAACAAGCTAGAGCGCGATGATGATTCACTCCAATCTCATCGCGCTTTAGCGGCCGCGCCTGAGTTCTTCGGTGGCGCGCCGGAGCACCTCGTGAAGCCATTCGTGCGAAGGCTCGTCCTCGACGCGTTCGTGCCAGAGCAGCCGAACCTCCACCGGCGTCGTGGTGTAAGGCAGTTCGTAGGTCGTGATCGCATGCGCCTGCTCGAGCGCACGCGCCAGCGGCCGCGGGACGATGGCAGCAAGTTCGGAATCGATCAGCAGTGCGGGCAGGGCAAGGAAGTGCGGCAGCGAGACCGCGATCCGTGGCGGCCGGTCGCTGTCGGACAGCGCCCGTTCGAGCGCGGGGCGGTCGTACATCTCCGAACGCCTGGCGAGCCCGCGCTCGGAGATGAAGCCGCCGATCGCGCCCTCCTGCTCGCCGCCAAAGGACACCACGACCAGCGGCAAGGTCGCGAGCTTTGCCTTGTCGAGCCGGCCAAGCTTGCGTTTCTTGCCGACAATCAGCACGTCGTCATATTCGAACAGCAGTGCCGTGCGGAAGCGGCTCGGCGGCGACGAGAACACGCCGATCGCAACGTCGATGCGGCCGAGGTCGATCTGCTCGGCAAGATCGATCCGCGTCACCGGCTTGATGGTGAGGTCGATCGCCGGAGCTTCCCGACCCAGGATCTTCAGCAGCGGCGGCGCCAGCACCATCGTCGTGAAGTCGTTGGCGGCCAGCGTGAACGGTTTTGTGGAGGCCGCCGGCGCGAAGGTCGGCAGCTCGACCGCGGCCTCCAGCGATCGCAGCGCCTGGCGGACCTGCGGCGCCATCGTCAACGCGCGCGCCGTCGGCTGCATGCCGGTGGCCGTGCGCACGAACAGGTCGTCGTCCAGCATTTCGCGCAGTCGCGCCAGCGAGTGGCTGACGGCGGACTGGCTCAGCGCGACCTTCTGGCTGGCCCGCAGCACGCTGCGCTCCTCCATGACTGCGTCGAACACCTTGAGCAGATTGAGATCCAGGGTCTTGAAGGAAACGGACACGCTGCGAGTCCTGTCTGTAGCGGATCGCTCGCCTCGGCAAAATTCCACGATCGACGGCAGTTAAGGCCAGCCGTCTGGCGGATGCAACCGAGCGGATTCTCCACGAGCGTATTGCCGTGTCGTCACCACCAGCCATCTGAAGCCGGTTCAGGATCACTCTGCAAGACTTTCACTTCCGCAACGCGGCGTTCTGGCCAAGATTGCCGGCACCGGGTTGGGAGGAGAAAAAGCGATGAAGGCCTGGGTGATGTCGGCCCGAAGTGGCGCGCGTAAATCGATCGGACTGGCGTTGATGCTGGTGGCGACAGGGACGTCGGCGATTGCACAGAGCGGGCCGGTCAGGCTCGGCGTGCTGACCGACATGTCGTCGCTCTACGCCGACAATGGCGGCCAGGGCTCGGTGGTCGCGGCGCAGATGGCCGTGGACGATTTCAAGGGCAAGGTGCTCGGGCGCCCGATCGAGATCGTCGCCGGCGATCACCAGAACAAGGCGGATATCGGCTCGGCGATTGCCCGGCGCTGGCTGGAGAACGACAATGTCGAGGCCATCCTCGACGTCCCGAATTCCGCGGTCGCACTGGCGGTGCAGGGCATCACGCGCGACAAGACGAAGCTGTTCCTCGCCACCGGCGCGGCAACGTCCCGGCTGACCGGCGACGAGTGCTCGCCGACCGGCATCCACTGGACCTACGATACCTATGCGCTGTCGCAGGGGACGACGAGGGCGATTTCGCGCCTCGGCGCCAAGTCCTGGTTCTTTCTTTCGGCCGACTACTCGCTCGGTGCGCAGCTCGAGGCCGACAGCCGCAAGGTGATCGATGCCACCGGCGGCAGGGTCGTCGGCGCCGTGAAACACCCGATCAACACGCCCGATTTCTCGTCCTTCCTGCTGCAGGCGCAGGCGTCCAAGGCCGACGTGATCGCGCTCGCCGATGCGGGCGGCGACTTCATCAACGCCGTGAAGCAGGCCGGCGAGTTCGGCGTGACGCGCGGGCAGAAGCTTGCCGGCCTGATCGTCTTCATCGCCGACATTCACAGCCTCGGGCTGCAGAGCGCGCAAGGCCTGATGCTGAGCTCGGCGTTCTACTGGGACCTCAACGACGAGACGCGCGCGTGGTCGAAGCGCTTCATCGAGAAGACGAAGAAGGTGCCCACCATGATCCACGCCGGCACCTATGGTGCGGTCATGCACTACCTCAAGGCGGTCGAAGCCGCCGGCACGCTCGATGGGCCGACTGTCGCCGCCAAGATGCGCGAATTGCCGGTCAACGATTTCATGACCCGCAACGGCAGGATCCGTCCGGACGGCCGGCTGGTCCGCGACATGTATCTGTTCCGCGTCAAGTCGCCGGAGGAGTCGAAATACCAGTTCGACTACTACCAGCTGCTGGCCACGATCCCGGGGGAAGAGGCCTTCAGACCGATGGAGGATGGCGGATGCTTGCTCGTGAAGAAGTCATGATCGACCGGGACGCGGCGTGCGGCGCTGCGCGCAATCCGATCGACGAGGTGATCGCCGGCCGGCTGTCGTGCCGTGAGTTCTCCGGCAGTCCGGTCTCGCGCTCGACCATCGAGCAGATCCTGCGCGTGGCGCGGTTCGCGCCGAGCGGTGCGAACATCCAGCCCTGGCACGTCTACGTGCTCGCCGGCGTCGTCAAAACCGAGGTGTCGGCTGCGCTTCTGCATGCGTATGAGAACGAGCCGGGCGAGCACGTCTCCGAATATCAATACTACGCAAGCGCCTTCCCCGAGCCGTATCTCGGCCGTCGTCAGGAGTTCGGGCGATTGTTCTATGACTCGCTCGGGATCGCGCAAAGCGATACTGCGGCGAGGAGCCGGCAGACCGCAAAGAACTTCATGTTCTTCGGCGCGCCGGTTGGATTGATCGTCACCATCGATCGGCGCCTGGCGATGGGAAGCTGGCTCGATCTCGGCATGTTCATCCAGAACGTGATGCTGGCGGCGGTCGGACGCGGGCTGCAATCCTGTCCGCAGGAAACCTTCGCCAGATTCCATCGGATATTGCGTCCGCTGCTGTCGATCCCCACCGAGCAGATGGTGGCCTGCGGGATCTCGATGGGCCACCCCAGGGAGCGGTCGCGCACGCGGCTGATGCCGCGCGCGGAACTGGAGGCATTCGCCTCCTTCAAGGGTTTCGAGGATTAGACAGGAGAAAGTCATGGGAAGCCGGGAACAGCTTATCGAACGCAGCATTCCGTTTCTGCGCGAGGTCAAGGACATGACGCCGAGTGCGGCGATGGAGCGATGGCTCAACGAGACCTATGGAGAGGACAGCGCGCTGTACCAGGATCTGGCCCGCCTCATCAAAATGGGAGTCGAGGAGGGCTGGGCCGCAAACCAGGAGGTGGAAGGTCCGAACTATCGGCGCAGCCGCATCCTTGAGCCAGTCCCCGAGACGTTCCAGTTCAGCATCACCGCGGTCTACATGAACAGCGCCGATCCGCGCCGCTTCAAGGACGAGGACGATCACGACGTGCTGCGCGGGCAATATCATGGCCATCCCTATGGCGAGCTCAACCTCGTCGTTCCCCTCGACAAGGGCGCGCAGCTGAAGGGATTGCAGGGCTGGCAGGGGCCGGGCTGGACGGCGCCGGATCCCGGCAGCCGGCATTATCCGGAGGTGAGGGGCGGCGCGGTCATCGCGCTGTTCTATCTGCCGGCCGGGCGCATCTCCTACGATTTCAAGGCGCCGGCCTGATATCCGGCGCGGGCGGCAATCCGGTCTGGAGAAAGCACATGACGTTGATCTATCCGATCGCTTCGAACAGCGTCCATCCTGCGCGCCTGTCGCCTGCGTACCGCAGCGCGATCAAGCGTGCGCCCACGAAGCCGCTGATCCCGATGCGGCACACGCTCTCGGAGCTGACCGGGCCGGTCTATGGTCATGAGACCGTGCGGGCGCACGACAACGATCTCACCATCCAGGCCAAGGGCGAGCCGCTCGGCGAGCGCATCATCGTGCACGGCCATGTGCTCGACGAGGACGGCCGCGGCGTGCCCAACACCTTGGTCGAGCTGTGGCAGGCCAATGCCTGCGGCCGCTACATTCATGTCGTCGATCAGCACCCGGCGCCGCTCGATCCGAATTTTACGGGCGCCGGCCGCACGCAATCCGATGCCAAGGGCTACTACAAGTTCATCACCATCAAGCCCGGCGCCTATCCCTGGGGTAATCACCACAATGCCTGGCGACCGGCGCATATCCACTTCTCGGTGTTCGGCCACTCCTTCGTCTCACGGCTCGTCACCCAGATGTACTTTCCCGGCGACCCCTTGTTTCCGTTCGATCCGATCTTCAACTCGGTGACGGATGCGAAGGCGCGGGCGCGGATGATCTCCTCGTTCGATCTCGACAACACCAAGCCGGAATGGGCGCTGTGCTACCGCTTCGATATCGTGCTGCGCGGACGCAATGCCACGCCGATGGAGACCAAGTAACGTGCCGAACCCGCGTCCTGATGGAATCACGCCTTCGCAGACCGTCGGTCCCTATTTCAAGTATGGCCTGACGCCGAACGGCGAGTATGAATGGAACGACGCCTTCACCAACAACCTCTTGACGGGCGACGTCTCGGGCGAGCGCATCCGCGTCGAGGGCAAGGTCTATGACGGCGACGGCGCCGTGATCCCGGATTGCATGCTGGAGATCTGGCAGGCCGATGCGCAGGGCCGCTTCTCCGATCCGCAGGATGCGCGCGCGTTGCCGAACTCCTCGTTCAAGGGCTTTGGCCGCTGCGGCACCGACAAGAACGGCGCCTACGCCTTCGACACCATCAAGCCGGGCGTGGTGCCGGATGCCGACGGCAAGCCGCAGGCCCCGCACATCGGGCTTGCGGTGTTCGCGCGCGGCATGCTGCTGCATCTCTACACCCGGATCTATTTCGAGGACGAAGCTGGCAACGCCGCTGATTCCACGCTGGCGCTGGTGCCGGCCGATCGTCGCCCGACGTTGATCGCGAGGCGCAAGGCCGGCACGGGCAACGCCTACACCTTCGACGTCCATCTGCAGGGCAACAACGAGACGGTGTTCTTCGACGTCTAGCTGCGCGCCGCGAGCCGCGCGCAATTCCAGCATTGAAGGGGACCGAAATCCGCTGCGCGCGTTCGCCGCAGCGGATTTTGCTTGACCATGCGCAATCAGTTATATAACTAATAATTTATATAACTGATTTCAGATCAAGCATGGCCAATCTCGACGCCGCCTTTTCCGCGCTCGCCGACCCGACCCGCCGGGCGATCCTGGCGCGCCTCGCGCTGGGCGAGGCGACTGTGATGGAGCTGGTCGAGCCGTTCGACATGACCCAGCCTGCGATCTCCCGCCATCTCAAGGTACTCGAGGGCGCCGGCCTGATCGTGCGGCGCATCGAAGGCACCAAGCGGCCGTGCCGGCTCGCGCCATCGGCGGTTGCCGAGATCGATCAATGGCTCGGCATGCTGCGGCGCGCGCTGGAAACCAATTACGACCGGCTGGACGGCGTGCTGGCCGCAATGAAGCCTCAGCAGTGAAGGGTATCCCCATGAGCAAGTTGACGCTGAAGACCGAAGGCGACCGCTATGTCGTCGTGACCAGGCGCTTCGTCGCGCCGCCGGAGGCGGTGTATCGCGCGCATACCAAGCCGGAGCTGTTGCAGAAATGGCTGCTCGGTCCCGACGGCTGGACCATGCCGGTCTGCATCAGCGAGGCGAAGCCCGGCGGCAGGATCCGCTACGAATGGATCGACGGCAAGGGCGGCGGCTTCCATCTGACCGGCGAATATGTCGCGCTCGAACCGTTCAGCCGCATCGTCCATGTCGAGCGCATGCATCTGCCGGATCCGACGCCTGACAATCATGTCGAGACGCGCTTCACGCCCGACGGCGACGGCACCTTGATGACGATGCGAATGACGCTGCCGGACGCGGAGACGCGCGCGGCGATGCTCGCGACTGGCATGGAGCACGGCATGGAAGACAGCTATGCTCGGCTCGACGCCATGAGCTGAGCGTGACTGACGTGAGGGACAATGCGCGACCGTTTCCTGACGGGGCTGATTGGCTATCCGATCGCGCATTCGGCGGCGCCCGCGATGCATGAAGAGGCCGCAGCAGCGCTCGGCGTCCGCTGTCACTACCAGCTGATCGAGGTCAAGGGCGCCGATCGCGACGATCTGCGCGCGATGCTGGAGGGCATCAGGCGGCTCGGCTTTGCCGGCGTCAATGTCACCTTTCCCTACAAGGAGGCGGTGGTCGAGCTGCTCGATGACCTCGCACCCGATGCGCGCGCGATCGGCGCGGTCAACACCATCGTCGCCGATGGTGCGCGGCTGGTCGGACACAACACCGACGCGTCAGGTTTTGTACGCGCGATCGCGCCGCTGCTTGCATCAGCGCCGCGCGGCCCGATCGCGCTGATCGGTGCCGGCGGCGTCGGCAAGGCGATCGCCTTCGCGCTCGCCGGCCTCGGTGTCGGTGAACTGCGCATCTTCGACGCCGATAGCGTCAGGGCAGCGCAGCTTGCCGCCCAATTGGCGGATCGCCATGTGGTCCACGCCGCTAGCATCGTGACCGCGGCGCACGGCGCCGTCGGTCTCGTCAACGCAACGCCGGTCGGCATGCTGCCGAGCCGCGACACGCCGGTGCCGGATGCGCTGCTTCATCGCTCGATGTGGATCGCCGATGCGGTCTACACGCCGCTCTGGACGCCGCTGCTGACCATGGCGAAGGAAAGGGGCGCAGATGTTCTGACCGGACGCGACCTCGCGATCAATGCGTCGGGCGATGCGTTCGAGCTGTTCACGGGGTTGACGCCGCCGTACGCCGTGATGGCAAATGCGTTCGACGCGGTGATGGCCGCACGCTACTCTCCGCCCGCCTGAAGGGCGGAGACATCAAATGACAAAAATCAGGATCGGGCTGGCCGGCTGCGGCTTCGTGTCGGAGCTGCACATGGTTGCCTACCGGCGCGTCTATGGCGTCGACGTCGAGGTGAGGGCGGTCGCGGCGCGCGGCGATCATGTCAACGAGTTCGCCCGCAAGCACGCAATCCCGAATGCCTATCGCAGCTTTGCCGAGCTGATCGCCGACGCTGATATCGACGTCATCGACATCTGCACGCCGCCCAATCTGCATGCTGGGATGATCGTCGAGGCAATGCAGGCCGGCAAGCACGTGATCTGCGAGAAGCCGTTCAGCGGCTATTTCGGCCGCGACGGCGACAAGGCGCCGATCGGCAGGCATGTGCCGAAGGCGCTGATGTATCAGCGGGTGATGGAGGAGATGGAGAAAACCCGCGCTGTGATCGAGCGAAGCGGAAAACTCTTCATGTATGCCGAGGACTGGATCTACGCGCCGGCGGTGACCAAGACCGCGGAGATCATCCGCGCCACAGGCGACAAGATCCTGTTCATGAAGGGCGAGGAGAGCCATTCCGGCTCGCATGCGGCGCATGCCGCCGAGTGGGCGATGACCGGCGGCGGCTCGCTGATCCGGATGGGCTGCCATCCCCTGTCGGCGCTGCTCTATCTCAAGCAGGTCGAGGCGCGCGCGCGCGGCGAGACCATCACGGTCGCGAGCGTGACCTGCGACGTCGGCAATGTCACCGCCGGCCTTAAATCCGAAGAGCGCGCCTACATCAAGGCCAATCCGGTCGATGTCGAGGATTGGGGCACGCTGACCGCAACCTTCTCCGACGGCACCAAGGCCACGGTGTTTTCGGGCGACATGATCATGGGCGGCGTGCGCAACCTGATCGAGACCTATACGAGCGGCGGCTCGCTATTCGCCAACATCACCCCGAACACGCATCTGACGAGCTACCAGACCTCCGAGGAGAAGCTCGCGTCCGTCTACATCACCGAAAAGGTCGATCGCAAAACCGGCTGGCAATATGTCTGTCTCGAGGAGGAATGGACCCGCGGCTACCTGCAGGAGATCCAGGATTTCATGGAGTGCGTGACGACCGGGCGGCAACCGCTCGCGGACCTCGCGCTGGCGTATGAGACGACCAGGGTGAACTACGCCGGCTATTGGGCGGCGGATGAGGGCAGGCGGGTGGTGCTGTAGGCGCGCGCTCTTCCCTTCTCCCTTGTGGGAGAAGGTGGCGCGCGTAAGCGCGCCGGATGAGGGGTTGTCACCGCGTCATTCGCTCGAGCGGCAAGGCGACATCTTCTTACCTCGCCCCGCTTGCGGGGAGAGGTCGGATTGCATCGCCAGATGCAATCCGGGTGAGGGGGTACAGGTCTCAAAACTCGCACCGCCGCGCGGAGAGAGCCCCTCACCCCAACCCTCTCCCCGCAAGAGCGGGGCGAGGGAGCGCAGCCCCGACGCGGCGGCAGTCTCGCCTCGTCGCCACCCTACGCCCCGTACACCGAGCCCTTCGGCAGCGGGAACACCGGATCCTGCGTGCGGATATTGGTCGGCCACACCACGGTGATGCGCTCGCCGGCGTTCTGCATCACGACCGGCGTCGAGCGCTCGTTCTGGCCGGACAGCGGCGTGCCCGGCGGATAGAACTTCACGCCATAGCCCTGGATGGTGCCGCCTGCTGGGATGTCGACGTCGAGCGCCGCCTTGCGGATCGCCTCCGGATCGAAGCCGCCATATTTCTCCTTGGCGACCGGCAGCACATTGTTGAGCAGGATCCAGGTCTGGTTGAAGCCCATCGAGCAGTGCGGCGGCACCTCGGTCGCGTTGGTCTTCTCGCGGTAGCGCGCGACCATGGTCTTGGTGAGGTCGCCGATTCCCGGCGCGAGCTTGGCCGGATCGAGCAGCTGCGCCGGCACCGGATCGATGTTGCAGAAATTGTCGATGTCGGCGCCGAAGGTCGCGCGCAGCTTGTCGAGCTGGCTGTAGCCGGCGCCGGCGCCGAACAACATCTTGAACTTCAGCCCGCTCTCGCGCGCCTGGCGCAGGAACAGCGTGATGTCGGGATTGTAGCCGGCATGCGAGATCACGTCGGCCTTGGCGCGCTTCAGCTTGGTGACCAGCACCGAGAGATCGGGCGCGGAGGCGGAATAGCCCTCCTTCAGCACGACCTGCAGCCCGACCTCCTTGGCGAAGGCTTCGTCGGCGGCCGCGACCCCGACGCCATAGGGGCCGTCCTCGTGGATCAGCGCCACCTTGACGTCCTTCGGCTCCATGCCAAGCTTGGTCTTGGCGTGCTCGTTGATGAAGCTCGCGAAGGCTTGGCCATACTGGTCGGAATGGATCTGCGCGCGGAACACGTATTGCAGGTTCTTGTCCTTGAACACGGCGGTCGAGACCGCGGTCGTGATCCACAGGATCCGCTTCTGCTGCTCGACCTTGGCGGCGAGCGGCACCGCGTGCGAGCTCGCGAACACGCCGTTGAGAATGTCGACCTTCTCCTGGTCGATCAGGCGATTGGCCTCGTTGATCGCGACATCGGGCTTGCTCTGGGAATCGACGTTGACCGGCGCGATCTTGTACTTGCCGCCGACGCCGCCCTTCTCGTTGACGAGGTCGATCGCGATCTGGGTGCCGATCGAGGAGGCGACCGAGCCGCCGGCGGCGAACGGGCCGGTCAGGTCGTAGATCACACCGATCCGGACCGTTTCGGCCTGCGCCTGCGCCCGTGTCCAATCCAAGCTGAAAGCAGCGGCGGCAGCCGCTGAAGTCTTCAGCAGCGTCCTGCGTGAAGTCGGCATCGCGTCCTCCCCTGAAACCGTCAGTTGTGTGACGGGTCTTGCTTGTTTTCGCGGAGTATTGGGAGGCGAGGTCGGAAAGTCAACGCGGCTTGCGGCTGCGGCGTCTTGCGCTTTAGGAGGGTTGGCCGCAACAAAGACTGTCGTCGCCCGGCTCGACCGGGCGACCCAGTATTCCAGAGGCCGCAGTGCTTGAGCCGATAGGCCGCGGCGTACTGGATCGCCCGGTCAAGCCGGGCGATGACACCGATAAAGCGGTGAGGGGCGCGCTATCGGACACATAGACGTTGAAACCTACTCCATCACCGCGGCATGGTCCGACGGCGCGGACTGCGAGCGCAGCGTGGCCTTGGTCGAGCCGATCATCAGCGCGAGCGGGATCGAGACCAGGATGAACAGCATCACCAGCTGGTAGTCGTGCGAGAACGCGATGATCTGCGACTGCGCCGCCACCATCTTGTCGGCCATCGCGCGGCCGGCGTCGGTGTTGAGGTTGATCATGCCCGATACGTCGGGCATCTGCAGCGCGTGGTTGAACGGATTGATCTGCTCCGACAGCTTTGCGTAGATCCGCCGTCCGCCTTCCGTCAGCTGCGCGATCACGATCGAGATGCCGACCGAGCTTGCGACGTTGCGCAGCAGCGTCAGCATCGAGGTGCCGTCGGTGCGCAGATGGTTGGGCAGCGACATGAACGCCACCGTCGACAGCGGCACGAACACGAGGCCGAAGCCAAAGCCCTGAACCACGCTGACGACGATGATCTCGTTGGCCTGGGTCATGTCGGTCCAGCCGGTCATCTGGAACAGCGAGGCCGCGGTCAGCGCCAGGCCGGAGATGATCAGCGTGCGCGCCTCGATATAGCGCATCATGCGGCCGACCAGCATCATCGCGACGAAGGTGCCGGCGCCGCGGGTCGCCAACAACAGGCCCGCGGTGATGATCGGGTAGCCGACCACGTTCTGCAGATAGGGCGAGGACAGCGCCATGGTCGAATACAGCACGAGGCCCATGACAGTCATGAACACGCAGCCGCCGAGGAAGTTCTTGTCCTTGAACAGCGCGAACTGGATGAAGGGCCGGCTGGTTGTCAGCGAATGGGCGAAGAAATAGTAGAAGCCGACCGCGGAGACGATGAATTCGATCATGATCTCGTTGGATTCGAGCCAGCCGAGCTGCTCGCCGCGGTCGAGCGCGAGCTGAAGCGAACCGATCGCGACCGCGAGCGCGCCGAACCCGAACCAGTCGAAGCGCAGATTGAGGTCCTGCTTGGTTTCGTCCATGAAGACCGCAAGGCCGAGCACGGTGATCGCGCCGAACGGCAAATTGACGAAGAACACCCAGTGCCAGGAATAGGTCTCGGTCAGCCAGGCGCCGAGCGAGGGCCCCATGATCGGGCCCATCATCACGCCCATACCCCAGATCGACATCGCTTTGGCACGCTCATGCAGCGCGTAGGAGTCGAGCATCACGGCCTGCGACAGCGGCACCAGCGCCGCGCCGAACACGCCCTGCAGCAGGCGGAACAGCACCATCTGGTTGATGTCCTGCGCCAGGCCGCAGAACACCGAGGCGACCGTGAAGCCGGCCGAGCAGATGATGAAGATGCGCTTCCGGCCATAGCGGTTGGCGATCCAGCCGACCGGCGCGGTCATGATCGCGGCCGCGACGATGTAGGAGGTCAGCACCCAGTTGATCTGGTCCTGCGAGGCCGACAGCGAGCCCTGCATATAGGGCAGCGCAACGTTGGCGATCGTGGTGTCGAGCGCCTGCATGATCGTCGCGGTCATCGCGCAGATCGTCACCATGTTCCGGCGCATGCCGGGCACGGCTGATGGTGACGGTGCATTCATTCAGGTCGGTCCTGTTCGAGCGTTGGAGTCACCTCTCCCGCTTGCGGGGGAGGTCGGCGCGTAGCGCCGGGTGGGGGCTCTCTCCACAACATGACTCGTGGAGAAAGCCCCCACCCCGGCCCTCCCCCGCAAGCGGGAGAGGGGGCGCACTGTCTCTGCGGTCGACTATCGACCGCTTCTTATCTCTATTCGTGGTCCGGGTGCGCCGAGGCCGGCGCCAGCCCGAGCAGGCCGGCCAGCGTGCGGCGGTGGTTGGTGTCGATCGTCGCGTAGACGCTCATGCCGGCTTTCAGCTTCTTCACGAACGGATCGTTCTCGTCGAAGTAGATCCGCACCGGCACACGCTGCACCACCTTGACGAAGTTGCCGGTCGCGTTCTGCGGCGGCAGGATCGCGAATTGCGCGCCGGTGCCGGGCGAGAGCGAGCCGATCTTGCCCCTGAACTGATGGTTCGGGAACGCGTCGACGTCGAGCTCAACCGGCTGGCCGACCGCGACATAGGTGAAGTCGCTCTCCTTCGGATTGGCGTCGACCCAGGGATGGTCGACATCGATGACCGAGAACACCGGCGAGCCGGCGGCGACGAAGCGGCCGAGCTGGATCTGGTCGACCTGGGTCGCGACGCCGTCCATCGGCGCGCGCAGCACGGTGTGGTCGAGATTGCGCTGGGCGTCGTCGAGCTTGGCCTTGGCCTGGGCGTAGGGCGGGAACTGCTCGATCGGCAGGTCGATATCGCCGAGCAGCTGCGTCTTGTCCTTGGAGATCTGCTGCCTGATGTATTGCGCCAGACTCTCGGCCGTCACTTGCGCATTCGCCGCGTTGTCGAGGTCGAGCTGCGAGCCGAAATTCTGCTTGGCCAGCGTCGACTTGCGCTCGACGTCGCGCTTCTTCAATTCGATGCTCTGCTGGGCGAATTCCAGCATCCTGCCGTTGATCTTGATGTTGTCGACCAGGTTGTCATAGGCGGTCCTGGTCTGGTCGAGCGCGGCCTTGGCCTGCGCCACCGCGAGGCGGAACGGCACCGGGTCGATCTCGAACAGCTCGTCGCCCTTCTTGACGTGCTGGCCTTCCTTCACGACGATCTTGTCGATCTTGCCGGAGATTTCCGGCGTGATCAGCACCTTCTGCGCCCCGACATAGGCGTCGTCGGTGCCGACATAGCGGCCGCCATTGAGATAGAACACGATGCCGCCGATCGCAGCGAGCGTCGGCAGCACGACCAGCAGCAGCACCCGGCGATAGCGCCGCAGGCCCGCCATCAGGCGACGGCGCGGCGCGCGGCTGGCCTTGCCCGACGGCGCAGGCTCGCCCGGATTGCTCTTCTGCTCGGGCGCCAGCTTGAGGACGGGTTCAGCCATAGCGCTGTTCCTTTCGGGAGGGCTCGCCGGCTGGGGTTTGGACGGCATTGCGAACGTTTTCCTTGATCGATTCCAATTGGGTGAGCAGGCGATACGCGTCAGCGGGGCTGATGCCCTCGAGCGCGGTCGCGGTGAGTTCGGAGCGGAGGCCGGCGAGCTTGCCGAGCAGCGGGCGGGCGGCCTTCTTCAGATAGAGGCGGTTGACGCGGCGGTCGTTCTCGTCGCTGCGGCGTTCGATCCAGCCATTGTCGCAGAGCTTGTCGATCAGCCGCGTCAGCGTGATCGGCTGCACCTCGAGCAGCTCGGCGAGCTCGGTCTGTTTCAACCCCTCCTGGCGTTCCACCTTGGACAGCACGGCCCATTGCGCGCGGGTGATGCCGTAGCGCGCGGCCTCCTTGTCGGCGTAGACCCGGATCAGCCGGAACACTTCGCCCAGCGTAAACAAGAAATCGGTGTCCACCGAACCGCGCATCGATCCTGCCTCCATAAGCTTGGGATATAATAAGCTTGCTTATGATTTCTGCATGCCGGGTTAACGCGAGGCTGCCCCGCATTGCGGGCATGGCTGCAACGCGGCGGCGGCCCGGGGCTGGGAGCCGGGCTTTGGGAACGGGCGCGCAAATGCTACATATCGAGGCAATGAGCCTAGCCAAGCCGACATTTCCTGCCCCCGACCACGATCACGGCCGCTGCGCCGCGGACGCGATGGCGCATGCCGAGCAGGTGTGTGCGCGCCGCGGCCAGAAATTCACCCCGATCCGCCGTCAGGTGCTGCAGGCGCTGCTGTCGAGCCATCGCCCGCTCGGCGCCTATGAGGTGATCGACGAGCTGGCCAAGACGATGCCGCGGCCGGCACCGATTACCGTCTACCGCGCGCTCGACTTCCTGATGGAGAATGGCCTCGTCCACCGCATCGAGAGTCGCAACGCCTTCCTCGCCTGCGCGCATGACCATGACGAGACCTCGATGGTGGCGTTCCTGATCTGCGACCATTGCGGCTCGGTCGGCGAGATCCCGGCCGCCCCCGTCGCGCAAAGCCTGACCGCGGCGGCGCGGGCCTCGGGGTTCATCCCGAAACTCTCCGTCGTCGAGATCGCCGGCACCTGCGCGCATTGCCAGAAGACGTGATGCGCGATGGTTTCAGCTAACTCGCACTGCTTTCGAGCTACCTCGCCCCGCTTGCGGGGAGAGGTCGAAATTCGCGGTAGCGAATTTCGGGTGAGGGGGACTCTCCGCACGCTCGGCTCTATCGAATTTGCGGCGACGGCCCCTCACCCCAACCCTCTCCCCGCAAGAGCGGGGCGAGGGAGCCCAACCGGCAATTAACAACACGGCACCAAGCCGGCCCGCGAGGAAACATGTCGACCCAAGCGATCTCCGCCAGCGTCACGAGGCCCGTCAGCGTCGGACACGGGCTGCCGCCCGGCGCCATCGCCGTGATGCTGATGCTGTGCGTGAGCTGGGGCTTCAACCAGCTTGCGGTGAAACTCGCGCTGCCCGACGTGCCGCCGATGTTGCAGGCGTTGATCCGCTCCGCCGGCGCGCTGCCGGTGATGCTGATCGTCGGCCACCTGCGCGGCGTCAAATTCTTCGAGCGCGACGGCACGCTCGTGCCCGGCATCATCGCCGGGCTGATGTTCGGCTGCGAGTTCGTGCTGATCTTCACCGGCCTCGTCTTCACCTCGGCCTCGCGTGCCTCGGTGTTCCTCTACACCGCGCCGTTCTTCGTCGCGCTCGGCTCGCACCAGTTCCTCGGCGAGCGTCTCTCGACCGTGCAGTGGAGCGGGCTTGCGCTGAGCTTTGCCGGCGTCGCGCTCGCGATCGGCGTGCCGCAGCCGAACGTCGATGCCAAGGTGCTGCTCGGCGACCTCATGGTGGTCGGCGGCGGCGCGCTGTGGGCGGCAACCACGCTGGTCGCCAAGGGCACACAGCTGCGCAAGGCCGCGCCGGAAAAGGCGCTCGGCTACCAGGTCGCGATCTCGATTCCGATCCTCGGCTTCGCCGCCTGGATCGCGGGCGAGCGCATCGAGCATGTGCCGAGCGCGCTGTCGATCTCGCTGCTCGCCTATCAGGCGGTCTGGGTGGTGGGCTGCACGTTTGTCATCTGGTTTGCGATGGTGAAAACCTACTCCGCGAGCAAGCTGTCGGCCTTCACCTTCGTCACGCCGCTGTTCGGCGTCGTCGCGGCCTATTTCATCATGCACGACACACTGACGGCGGTGTTCGGCGTCGCCGCGCTGCTGGTGGTCGCCGGGCTTTATCTCGTCAACAAGCCCGACCCGAAGGTGACGCCGGATCCCAATGTGCCGGCGTGAGAGCGCGGCACATCATCGGCGGCGAATGAGGCCGCTTGATGCGGTGTTGATTTACATCAACACTGCCACCGATACTCCGTGAACCCTCCCATGGGAGGAAGGCCGTGGAGGCGCGCTGATGCCAATCGATGCCACCGATGCAATTGAAGCCGGTATTCGCTCCGCGTTCACCGCATACTCCAAGGAGGATGATCCGGACTGGCGGAGCGCGTGCTGGATCAAGCCGGATGAGTGCTCCCACCTCGCACGGAGCATCTTGAAAGAATTGGCGGCCCGAGGCCTTGAGATCGTCAAGAAGCCGGCTTGATCGCCCGCGCCACCGGGCCGCTGCGACAAAAGCTGACGCCTTAGTGGCAGGTGTCCTCTCGTAAGCGCGCCAAACATTCAGCGTCGTCCTGGCGAAGGCCAGGACCCATTACCCCAACTGTCGGTTGTTGCGCGACGCTGGGGGCCGCTTTCCCGTTCACAAGCAAATTCGGTGGTTATGGGTCCTGGCCTTCGCCAGGACGACGGAGGAGACATCGCGCCCCGCCCCGTCACTACCCCCTCTCGATCGGCAGAGACTCATCCTTCGCCCATTCACCCATCGAGCCATCGTAGAGCGTGAGATTGTCGTAGCCGAGCCGATGCAGCTGAAACAGGTCGATGGTCGCGGAGATGCCGCCGCCGCAATAGGCGACGACGCGCTTGTCCCTGGTGATGCCTTGCGCGGCGAAGGTTGCTTCGGCCTCCTCAAGCGGCACGAACGTCTTGGCCTTGGGATCGATCAAGGTCGCCGCCGGCACGCTGACGCTGCCGGGGATGCGGCCGGGCCGGCCGTAACGGCTCGGCTCCAGTCCCTTGTAGAATTGCGGGCCGAGCGCATTGACGATGACGGTGTCGCCCTCCGTGGTCGCGGCAAGCACGTCATGCTTGTCGACGAACATGCCGTCCTTCGGCCGTGCCGGAAACGTCGCCGGCGGATAGCCGCCGGCAAGTCCGGTCTCGATGTCACGTCCTTCGGCGGTCCATTTGTCGATGCCGCCGTCGAGCACCGCGGCACCTTCGAAGCCGAGCGAGCGCAGCATCCACCAGAACCGCGTCGCCCACATTGCGGTGCCGATCGAATAGAGCACGACGCGGCTGCCCGCCGAGATGCCGTGGCGGCCGAACGCGGCTTCGAGCTGCGCTGTCGGCGGCATCATGAAGCGCAGCTCGGTACGGGCCTCGGAGAACTCGGCCTGCAAATCCAGGAAATTCGCGCCCGGGATGTGGCCGGCCTCGAACGTCTGGCGGCCCGAGACGACAATATAGGGAACGTTGCTGCCGGCGGGGGCCGGCTCCAGATAGGTTGTGCAGTCGAACAGGCGAAGGTCCGGCCGGTTCAGGATCTCGGCAAGTTCCGCCGTGGTGATCAATTCGCTGTGGCCGGCCATTTCACGTCCTCCCGGAATGATCTTAAGGCAATGCTAAGATGCGCCAGATCACATGAAAAGCTGTCACTTTGCCCTTTGATTCACCCCAATCCGGTCCAATATAGCGGGGCATGCAGGACGCCGCTGCATGGCTTGCGTTTGGCCTCAATCGGCGCCATAAGCTGTTGAATTCACTCCGAAACATGATCGTTTGGCCCGCCGTCCGCGGGGCCCATCGCCCCCTTGGTGAATGTCACCAAAACCTGATATTCGAGACGCCATGAACAAGCCCGAGATTTTGCCGCAAGACGACGTCGCAGGCCCCGCGCCGCGGCACCAAACCACCCAGGTCATGGTCGGAAACGTCGCCGTCGGCGGCGGTGCGCCGATCGTCGTGCAGTCGATGACCAACACCGACACCGCCGATGTCGACGGCACCATCGCCCAGGTCGCCGCGCTCTCCCGCGCCGGCTCCGAGATGGTGCGCATCACCGTCGACCGCGAGGAAGCCGCTGCCGCCGTGCCGCACATCCGTGACGGCCTGCGCAAGCACGGCATCACCACGCCGCTGATCGGCGACTTCCACTATATCGGCCACAAGCTGCTCGCCGAATATCCGGCCTGCGCCGAGGCGCTCGACAAGTATCGCATCAATCCCGGCAATGTCGGCTTCAAGAACAAGCGCGACACGCAGTTCGCCGACATCATCGAGATCGCCAACAAGAACAACAAGCCGGTGCGCATCGGCGCAAATTGGGGCTCGCTCGACCAGGAGCTGCTCACCAAGCTGATGGACGAGAACACGGCGTCTGCGAATCCGCGCGATGCCCGCGCGGTGACCCGCGAGGCGATGGTGCAGTCGGCGCTGCTGTCGGCGGCCCGCGCCCAAGAGCTCGGCATGCCGAAGAACCGGATCATCCTCTCGGCGAAGGTCTCCGCCGTGCAGGACCTGATCGCGGTCTATCAGGAAGTCGTGCGCCGCTCGGATTATGCGATCCATCTCGGCCTCACCGAGGCCGGCATGGGCTCGAAGGGCATCGTGGCCTCCTCGGCCGCGCTCGGCATCCTGCTGCAGCAGGGCATCGGCGACACCATCCGCATCTCGCTGACGCCGGAGCCCGGCGGCGATCGCACGCTGGAAGTGCAGGTCGCGCAGGAATTGCTGCAGACCATGGGCTTCCGCACCTTCGTGCCGCTGGTTGCGGCCTGCCCGGGCTGCGGCCGCACCACCTCGACCACGTTCCAGGAGCTGGCGCGCTCGATCCAGGATTTCATCCGCGACGAGATGCCGGCCTGGAAGACCAAATATCCGGGCGTCGAGCAGCTCAACGTCGCTGTGATGGGCTGCATCGTCAACGGCCCCGGCGAATCCAAGCACGCCAATATCGGCATCTCGCTGCCCGGCACCGGCGAAGCGCCGGCCGCGCCCGTCTTCGTCGACGGCAAGAAGTTCCGCACCCTGCGCGGCCCGGGCATCGCCGCCGACTTCAAGGCACTGGTGATCGACTATATCGACCAGCGTTACGGCAACGGCGCCAAGCTGCCGGAGCAGGCCGGCGCCGCGGAGTAGTTTCGCTCCGCGCGTAACCCACACTCACGCGTGACCCACACTCAGTGTCGTCCCGGCGAAAGCCGGGACCCATAACCCCAGGCCGTGGTTATGGCGCGAGATGCGGGTTACCAGCCTTCGCAAAAACCCGACCCTGTGGTTATGGGTCCCGGATCTGCGCTCCGCTTCGCTACGCTTGTCCGGGACGACGGATATGCTTGCGGCGCGGATTGCGCTTCGCTCCATCCGGGCTACGATGGTCAAAACAAGAACCATCGGGAGAACGCCCATGAGCTCGCTGTCCGGCAAGCAAGGCCCGCGCTACCGCCACCTCGCCGACCAATCCGAGCCCTATGAGACCATCGGCGTCGAGAAGCTGACGCCGATCATCGGCGCGGAGATCTCCGGCGTCGATATCGGCAAGCTGGTCGGCGACGATGCGCGCTCCAACCGCCAGATGGACGAGATCCATCGCGCGCTCGCCGAAAACCTCGTCATCTTCTTCCGCGACCAGCACATCAGCCCCGACCAGCATCTCGCCTTCGGCCGCAAGTTCGGCGAGCTGCACGTGCACCCCGCCGCGCCCAATGAGGGCGATCCGGCGCTGATGAAGATCTACGCCGACAAGGATTCCCCGCGCGCCAATGGCGAGGGCTGGCACACCGACGTGTCCTGCGACCTCGAGCCGCCGATGGGCTCGATCCTCTACATCAAGCAGTGCCCGCCGCGCGGCGGCGACACCCTGTTCGCCAACATGTACGCCGCCTATGAGGCGCTGTCGGACCGCATGAAGGCCTATCTCGACGGGCTGACCGCGCTGCATGACGGCGAGCAGACCTATCGTGGCCTGTATGCGAACTACGGCGTCGCCGACAAACGGGAATATCCCCGCGCCGAACACCCTGTGGTCCGCACCCACCCGGTGACCGGCAAGAAATCACTCTACGTCAATCGCGGCTTCACCCGCTTCATCGTCGGCATCCCGCGCGACGAGAGCGACGCCGTGCTGGCCTATCTCTACCAGCACGCCGAGAACCCGCTGTTCCAGTGCCGCTTCCGCTGGACCGAGAACGCGATCGCGTTCTGGGACAACCGCTGCGCCCAGCATCGCGCGATGTGGGACTACTGGCCGCACACCCGCTCCGGCACCCGCGTCACCGTGAAGGGAGAGCGGCCGGTGTGAGGATTGCGCAGGATGGGTAGCTGCGTAGGATGGGTAGAGCGAGGCGAAACCCATCGTCTCATCGCGTGGATGCAAGTGATGGGTATCGCTGCGCTCCACCCATCCTACGAACTACAACGAAAAATCGGGAGACCGCCCATGCTCCGCGCTGAAGACAACAAATTCCTCACCGAATCCGGTGAGGGGACCGGCATGGGCGAGTTGCTGCGGCGGTTCTGGATTCCGGTGCTGCTGTCGGAGGAGCTGCCGGAGCCGGACAGCGACCCGAAGAAGATCGTGGTGATGGGCGAGGAGCTGCTCGCCTTCCGCGACACCAGAGGCGTGGTCGGCGTCATCGACCAATACTGCCCGCATCGCGGCGCCAATCTCTGGCTCGGCCGCAACGAGGAATGCGGCATCCGCTGCGTCTATCACGGCTGGAAGTTCGACACCGACGGCCGCTGCGTCGACATGCCGACGTCGTATCCCGACCTCAACGCAAAGGACCTGATCCGGATCAAGTCCTATCCGGTGCGCGAATGGGGCGACATGATCTGGGCCTATATGGGCCCGGCCGATCAGATGCCCGAACTGCCGGCGCTCGAGATGGCGCTGCTGCCGGCCTCGCACCGCTTCGTCACCAAGAAGTGGCAGGACTGCAACTGGGTGCAGGCGGTGGAAGGCTCGATCGACACCGCGCATTTCACCTTCGCGCATCTCTCCTTCGAGAAGGAGGAGAACGAGATCCTCGACATCAAGAAGCATTTCGTCAACCCGCTGACGCGGGTCGCGACCGATCACATGCGCTGGATCGCCGAGGATCCGCGGCCGGTGATCAAGATCAATCCGCATGAGGCGGGGCTGACGGTCGCGGGCGGGCGGCTCACCGGCAGCGACAACATCTATTGGCGCATCGCCCAATTCCTGATGCCGTTCCACAGCTATGCGCCGAGCTCGATGCCGGGCGAGAACATGTTCGGCCAGACCTTCGTGCCGGTCAGCGACACCAATTGCTGGATCTACACCTATGCGTGGAATCCGCACCGGCCGCTGACGGACGCGGAGCGCGACGGCTACGCCAACGGCAACGGCGTGATGGCTGTCGTCGACGAGAACTACGTGCCGCTGCGCAACAAGGCAAACGACTATCTGATCGATCGCAAGCTGCAGCGGACCAAGAGCTACACCGGCATCAAGGGCGTTTCCGAGCAGGACGCCGCGGTGCAGGACAGCCAGGGCCCGATCGCCGATCGCACCCGCGAACATCTCGGCCCGACCGATCTCGGCATCATGCATTTCCGCAAGCTCATGATGGAGGCGGCCCGCGCGCTGCAAAAGGGCGAGGCGCCGCCCCATGCTCAGCACCAGGATCGCTACACCGTGCGCTCCGGCGCCTGCGTCACCAGCAAGACCAAGGACCTCACCACCGTGATGATCGAACGGTTCGGCGATCCCGCCGGCTTCGTCGGCGGTCCCGGCCAGAACGCCGCCGCGGAGTAACCTTCGCTGTCGTCCCTGCGAAAGCAGGGACCCATAGCCACAGGTGTTTGTTGTTGTGCCACGCTGTGGCCCCAACCTTCGCCAAACCGGCAACGGTGGTTATGGGTCCCGGGTCAAGCCCGGGACGACGTGGGGAAACAGCGGCGCCTCACATTCAGTGTCGTCCCTGCGAAAGCAGGGACCCATAACCACAGTTGGAAATTGTTGGAATGGGCTGTGGCCGTAACCTGGTCGAATAACATCGATCGGTGGTTATGGGTCCCGGGTCGCGCTTCCGCCTTCGCACGTTGAGCTACGGCGGACGAGTCGCTTGCCCGGGACGACATCGGGGCTACAGCGGAATCCTGCGATATTCGCGGTTGGCGAGGCTCGCTTCCTCGAGGTCGAGGTCGCGCTCGATGCGCCGCCTGGTCTCGTCGGTGATCTTGCCGTCGCGCAGCAGCATATGGATGAACTTGCGCTCGGAGGCGATCAGCTCCCGCGTCAGCTCGGTGCCGGTGGCGGAGACGTCGTGGGTGTCGGGATTGAGCGAGTCGGGCAGCTGGTTGATGCGGATCTCGTGCCGCGAGCGCAACAGCTTGATCACCTCGTCGGAAAGCTCGCGGTCGTCGGTGATGGCATCGAGCGACTTCAGCGCGGCGTTCAGCGCCTCGCGCCGCGCCGCGATCTCCTGCTCGTGCTCGGCGATGTGCTCGCTGCGCCCGTCCTTGGCGAGGCCGAGCCAGCGCACCACCGGCGGCAGGGTGAGGCCGAGTCCGACCAGCGTCACGAAGATCACGCCGAAGGCGACGAACAGGATCAGGTCGCGATACGGGAAGGCGTCCCCGTTCGGCAGGGTCAGGGGCAGCGCCAGCGCCGCGGCGAGCGAGACCGCGCCGCGCACGCCGGTGAAGGCCACCACGAATACCGCCCGCCACGACGGCAGCGGATCGCGCTCGCTCACGCGCCGGCTGATCCAGCGCGGCAGATAGGTGCCGGGAAACACCCAGACGAAGCGCGCGACGATCACGATGACGGCGACCAGCACGGTCGCGGTGAGGATGTCGTGCAGCGGAAACGACTTCGACTTCTCGTACAGCGAGCGCATCTGGAAGCCGGTCAAGAGGAACAGCAGGCCCTCGATCAGATAGATGATCAGGTCCCAGAAGAAGATGCCCTGCAGGCGCGTCGCGGCCGAGATCAGCAGCGGTCCGTTCCAGCTCATGTAGAGGCCGCAGGCGACGGTCGCGATCACGCCGCTGCCGCCGACATGCTCGGGGATCCAGTAGGCGAGATAGGGCGTGATCAGCGACAGCGTGATCTCGACCTGCGGATCCCTGGCGCGGCGGCGGGCGCGCAGGCTGAGCCAGCCGACCGCGGTGCCGAACGCGATCTCGCCGGCGACGATGACGAGGAAGGTGCCGGTCGCCTTCGGCAGCGAAAACAGCCCGGTGGTGATCGCGGCGAGCGCGAAGCGGTAGAGGATCAGCGCGGTCGCGTCATTGGCGAGCCCTTCGCCCTCCAGCACCACCAGGATGCGGCGGGGCATGCCGAGCTTGCGGGCGATCGCCAGCGGCGCGACCACGTCCGGCGGCGCGACGATCGCGCCGAGCAGGAAGCCGATGCTCCAGGGCAGGCCGATCAGATAATGGGTCGCGGTTGCGACCATGAAGGCAGTGAAGATCACGCAGCCGACCGACAGCAGGATGATCGGTCGCAGGTTCGCCTTGAACTCGCGCCAGCTCATCGCGACGCTCGCCGAATAGATCAGCGGCGGCAGCACCACCAGCAGCACCAGCTCAGGCGGCAGTTCCAGCGACGGCATGCCCGGCACGAAGGCGAGCACGATGCCGACCAGCAGCAGCAGGATCGCGGGCGCGACATCGGTCCGCCGTGCCACCAGGGCGGTTCCCGCCAGCACGCCGAGCAAAGTGAGAAAAATCTGAAACTTGGCTTCCATAACGGGCTCAATTCGCCCGGAAACTAGCGCCAGTCAATGCGGTCCGGCCGGAGCCGGACCGCTGGGGCGTGTCACAAAGCCGTCGCGGGGCGCGCCGCGCCCGGTCGATCAATCCCTGAGGTCGTAGCGGTAGGACTTCGAGACGATCTGCCAGCCGTCGGCGAGCTTCATCGCCACCAGATAGTCGGTGAAATAGCGCGGCGGCAGCTGGCAGCGCACCTTGATGAAGGCGGTGTTGTCGTCGGAGCGGTCGATGGTGACGATAAAGTCCTCGCGCGGCTTGCCTTCGGCCTTCGCCGAGGTGCGCTTGCGCACCAAGGCAAGCCAGTCCGGCACGGTCAGGACCTTCAGCTCGCCCTTCTCCACCCAGCGCAAATCGGCGCTCGGATGAAAGGCCTCGGCGAGCTTGTCGGCATTGCTCTCGTAGAGACCGTCGAAATAGGTTTGCACGACGCTTTCGACGCTGGATCGATCTTGGCTCATCGGTTGGTCCTCCCGGCAGGATTGGATCGGCTGGAGCGTTTTCGAGCGAAGCGGTTGCCGGTTCGCGTGAAGACGCGTCAAAGCTCGAATCTGAAGCCCCCGTTCCGATTCAATTGGAACGGAAAGAGCTTTAGGATTTAGCCATGAACCGCCGGATTGCGCCATGGCCGGCGACAAAATTCTGCGTGAGGGACGAGTTGTGACCGCATCTGCAAATTCGAACGAACATATCCTGACCGGCGAATGCTTCTGCCGCGACGTGCGCTACGAGGTGGCCGACGCGTTTGCCTATGCGCTCAATTGTCACTGCTCGAACTGCCGGCGCACCACGGGATCGGCGTTCAAGCCGTTCGCGGGAATCGCGCGCGACAAATTCACCGTGGTCAGCGGCGCTGATGGGCTCCTGATCTATGGCGATGAGCTCACCCACGACGCGCATTGCCGCCGCTGCGGCTCGCTGCTCTATTCGCTGGTCCGCGGCGGCGCCTATGTCCACGTCGCGATGGGCACGCTGCGCGACGCGCCGGCGATCCGGCCGACCGCCCACATCTTCGTCGGCTCCAAGGCGCCGTGGTACGCGATAACGGACGATCTGCCGCAATATCAGGAGCACATGACGCAAGGCGGGGAATAAGTCGCGCGACGTTATCGGCGTGCTGCTTGTAGTCCTTGCCGGCCGCCTTGCGGACGGCATCTCATCAGGCGGCGCGGCTAGATCGCGCTCGCGGCGATGTTCACCATCAGGGCGAGCAGCGCGGTGTTGAACACGAACGAGATGATGCCGTGCACGGTCGCGGTGCGGCGGATGATCTTGTCGGTGATGCCGACGTCCGAGACCTGCGCCGTCATGCCGATCACGAACGAGAAATAGACGAAGTCCCAATAATCGGCGTCGACATGTTCCTCGCCGCTCGGAAACTGCAGGCCGCCGGGCGTCTTGCCGCGGTAATACTCATGGGCGTAGTGCAGCGCGAACGCGGTGTGCACCAAGGCCCATGACAGCGTGATGGTGACGATTGCCAGCGCCAGTCCGGCCGGGCTGCCCTTCGATGCGCCGAGCTCGAACACGATAGCCGCGAGGCTCGCCAGCGCGCCGAACGCGGTCAGCAGCAGGATCAGGAAACGGCCATCGTCCTGCAGCATGGCGCTTCGCTTGATATGGGCGACGCCACAGCGCAGCATCATCACATAGGCGAGCACGAGATAGAGCGCGGCGAAGGCATCCCAGCCCGCGAGCAGGCGCGTGACGATGCGCGGTGCTCCCGGCACCAGCAGCGCAGCCAGGATGCCGAAAGCGATCGAGCCGAACGTGCGCGGCCGGCCCACGACGACGCGGACCGGCAGCGGCAGCTTGCGGAAGCGAACAAGGCGGTCGTCGATCTCCCTGTTCATTTCCCGCGTTGCTCTCGGCTAGTTCTTGCGCTCGGCGACGAAACGGGCGGCCGCGCGCAGCACGTCGCCGCGGTCGCCGAACACCGACAGCGCGGCATCGGCGCGCGCCAGGAGATCGCGGACGCGCTGCTTGGCGCCATCGATGCCGAGCTGGGTGACGAAGGTGGTCTTGCCGAGCGCGGCGTCAGCGCCGGCCGGCTTGCCGAGCGCGGCAGCGTCGCCCTCGACGTCGAGCAAATCGTCGGCGATCTGGAAGGCTTCGCCGAGCGCTTTGCCGTAATCGTCGAGCGCCTGATATTCCTTCTGCGAGGACTGGCCGAGGATCGCGCCGGCGATGCAGCCGAAGCGGAGTAGCGCGCCGGTCTTCATCTGCTGCAAGCGCGCGACGTCGACCGGCTCTCGGTCGCCGAAGCGGCCTTCGCCTGCGAGGTCGAGGATCTGGCCGCCGGCCATGCCGCCGATGCCGGAGGCGCGCGCCAGCGCGCGGGTCAACAGCAGGCGGACCTGGGCGTCCTTGTGGATCGCATCGCGGGTGATGATGTCGAAGGCGATGGTGAGCAGCGCGTCGCCGGCGAGGATCGCGGTGGCGTCGTCATAGGCCTTGTGCAGGGTCGGGCGGCCGCGACGCAGATCGGAATTGTCCATCGCCGGCAGGTCGTCGTGGATCAGCGAATAGCAGTGGATGCATTCGAGCGCGGCGCCGACCAGCAGGGCGGCTTCGCGCGGGATGCCGAACACCGCCGCGCTCTCGACCACGAGGAACGGCCGCAGCCGCTTGCCGCCGCCGAGGCTCGAATAGCGCATCGCCTCGATCAGCCGCTTCGGGCGCACGATTTCGTCGCTTTCGGTCGCGTCGGACAGCAGTTTGGCGAGCAGGGCTTCGGTATCCTCCGCGGTCTGGTCCAGCCGCTTGGAAAACTCTGCAGTACCGGTCGTCATTAAGAATTGCTCCAGATCGATTTTCGGCCGGACAATCGTTGATGGCATCGGCTTCGTCAATTCCTGCCCTGCGACGGAATGCGCCTTAAAAGTGCTGGAAAAACCGTGAATTATCCCGCAGACGTCGACGGCGCCGGCCGTGTTCTGGCGGGCGGGTCCCAAATCCTTCCTGGAATGGTCCTCCCCGGAAACCCCTGTTTTGCGCATCGTCCGAATTTTATTGCTGCTTTTGCTGGCCCTGCTGTTGCTGCCGTATCTGGTGGCGCCGTTCTATCGCACCGGCCATCCGGTTTCGGCGCTGATGGCCTGGCGGACCCTGCGCGGGGCTCCGGTCACGCGGCACTGGATCGATTTCGGCGCCATGTCGCCCTACCTGGCGCGGTCCGTGGTCGGCTCGGAGGATGCTCATTTCTGCAAGCATCGGGGCATCGATTGGGGCGCGCTGCGCGAGGTGCTCGACGACGCCGAGGATGGCGAGGTGGCCCGCGGCGGCTCGACCATCACCCAGCAGGTCGCCAAGAACCTGTTCCTGTGGTCCGGCCGCAGCGTTGTCCGCAAGGGGCTGGAACTGCCGCTGGCGCTCTGGATCGATCTCGTGCTGCCCAAGCAGCGGATCCTGGAAATCTACCTCAATATCGCGGAAATGGGCCCGTCCGGCCAGTTCGGCGCCGAGGCCGGCGCCCAATATGCTTTCGGCCGGTCGGCGGCGGGGCTGTCACCCCGCGAGGCCGCGCTTTTGGCGGCGATCCTGCCGAATCCGGTCAAGAGAAGCGCCCGGAACCCGGGGCCGGGGGTCCGCAGGCTGTCTGCGACCTATATGGTCCGGGCCAACGCGGTGGAGCGCTGCTGGCGCGAAAATCGCGGCTCCTGAGGGCCATTTCGGGCGCTTTTTGCTGGCCCGGACCCTAGCTTTACGCGATGCCTTCCTCTATAAGCGCGGCCTTACCGGCATCGCAGCTTGCGCTTCGAAGCGCTGAGCCGTCCGCATTTCGGACGATGCCTCCGCAACACCCCTAGAGGACACCGTCATGGCCGTTCCCAGAAGAAAAACCTCGCCGTCGCGCCGTGGCATGCGCCGTTCGGCCGATGCGATCAAGACCCCGACCTATGTCGAGGACAAGGACTCCGGCGAGCTGCGCCGTCCGCACCACCTCGACCTGAAGACCGGCATGTACAAGGGCCGCCAGGTCCTGAAGGCCAAGAAAGAGTCCTGATCGGACATTCGGCCTACGCGCCGCAGCCATGCGGCGCGGTGCCTGAATTCGGTCAACGAGTGCGGCCAAGACGGGCGCGTCCGCGGCGTGGCCAATGAGCATCGCCGCATTGCTGGTTCTCCCTGAATAAGGCGCAAGCCCCGATGGTCGGTTTTCCGCTGCTGCTCGTTCCGCTCGCGGTCTACAACATCATCGCTTTCCTGATGCCCGGCGTGTCCTTCACGGACCCGCTGATCAGGCTGACATTGCTGTCGGGCGAGCAGTGGCAGATCACGCTCAGCGACATGCTGCTCGCGGCCGCCGTGCTGCTGTTGCTGCTCGAGGTCATCAAGGGCGCGCGCCCCGGCGCGAAATATCTCACCGACCATCTGCTGTCGCTGATCGTGTTCGGCGCCGCCGCCGCCGAATTCGTGCTCTGGCCGAAATTCGGCAACTCGACCTATGGCCTGCTCACGCTGCTGGCGCTGGTCGATTTCATTTCCGGAATTGCGCTGCGCACCCGCCGCCGTGCGGTGGTCGCGCCTGCGGCACCGAGCGTCAGCAGGCCGCAGCCCGACGCGCCGCAGCCCGCACCGGCAGAGGCGTCCGCGCCGCGTTCCGAGCCCGCGCCCGTCGCCGCGCCGGCGCCTGCCGTTCCGCCGCCAGCCGCGCCCGTTCCACCGGCGACGTCGGTTGCGGAATCCGTGCTGCTCGATCAGTCCGCGCCGAAGCCGACCGTCGCTTCACCGGACTTGCAGCCGGGCGGCCATCCGCCGTCGGACGCGCCGCAGCGCTGAGTGTTTTCGAGGCCGATCATGAGCGCAGAAACGCCTCTTCCGATCGCCGACTCAACGACAACTCAATCCATATTTGACTGGCTCGAACGGTTCGCCGCCTGCGTCAGGGCGGTCGACTATGCTGCCGCGCGTCCGTTCTGGCATTCGGATATCATCTCGTTCGGCACCTACCAGGAACTCATCCACGGCCGCGCGCGCTGGACCGAGATGCAATGGGACAATGTCTGGCCCCGCACCGCGGATTTCGCCTTCGATCTCGCGCATACGGCGGTGCTGATCAGCGCCGACGGCGGCATGGCGACGGTGATCACGCCCTGGACGAGCGCCGGCTTCCATGCGGACGGCAGCCGCTTTGATCGGCCGGGGCGAGCGACGATCATTCTCGCGCGTCAGGCCGACGGGCGCTGGCTCGGCATCCATTCCCACATGTCGCTGCAACGCGGCGTGCCGCAGGACAGTCACGGCAATCGGCCCGTCAAGGCCCGCTGACCGCCTGCTGCTTGGACGCCAGTTCCGGCGTCCGGCCTTTCTGGATGATTTGCTAGATGATTTGCCGGGTCCGCCGCGCCACGCTGCGGCGTTCGTCGACATGCGGGCCGTAAGCGCTCTGCGCGTCGGCCAATGACCCACGCCGCTGTCCGCGCGTCTGCGGTTCGTGTGCGGCGGTTGCGATCAGATGAGCCACAAACGACGGATCGGCATGCGGCAGCGGGATCTTGGGCGCCCAATGGGTGGTCGCGGCCAGCGGCACCAGCGCCGTGCCGGCCGCAGCAGGATCGCCGGTGCACTCACCGTCGAGGATTTCCGATTGATCGATATCCGGCATCGTCTGCGACCCGTTGGAGCGTCATAGTTTGGGACGTTGCGTCCCTCCGCAACACCCCTCTGGCAAGGGTCATGCCCGCCGTCCCCAGTTCGTTCCCGGACAGTCGAAAACGTGGTTTCCAGATTATTTATCAACTTCACCTAGCGTTGGATTCGCCGGAACCACTATCTTGAGAGCGTGTAGAATCACCGGGCGCCGTCCCAAATCGAGACATGTTCGATGCCCCCTGTCCCGCCAGCTGCCAGCATCCTCGCCTCGCTCGGCCAAGCGACATTCGCCTGGGACCTGGCGACCGATGCGATTGCCTGGAGCGACAATGTGGCGGCGGTCTTCCCGGATATCCCGGTTGCGGCGCTTGCGAGCGGTGCCGAGCTTGCCAAGCTGATCGAGCCATCGCGCTCGGTGCGATCCGATGCGCTCGGCGCGCCGGCGCCGGTGCGCGGCGGGGAGGGCGTGCCCTACCGGATCGAATATGGCGTGCGGGCCGTCACCTCGTCGCCGGTGATCTGGATCGAGGAGACCGGCTGCTGGTTTGCCGGCGCCGACGGCAGGCCGGCGCGCGTGCAGGGCGTCGTCCGCATCAACAATGAACGGCATGCCCGCGACGAGCAGCTGCTCAAGCTGTCGCGGCACGATCCGCTGACCAATGAGCTCAACCGCACCCATCTGATCGCCTCGCTCGCCGAGACGATGGAGGAGTGCGCGCGCTTCCGCTCCTCCTGCGCCTTCATGCTGATCGGCATCGATCACCTCGCGCGCGTCAACGATGCCTTCGGCTTCGATGTCGCCGACGCCGTCATCGCCGAGGTCGCGAAGCGGATTCGTGCGCGGCTGCGCAGCGGCGACATGCTCGGCCGCTTCTCCGGCAACAAGTTCGGCCTGATCCTGCGCAACTGCACCGTCGACGATACCAATGTCGCGGCCGAGCGTTTCCTCGCCGCGGTGCGCGACGAGGTGGTGCCGACCAAGTCCGGCCCGGTGTCGGTGACTGTCTCGATCGGCGCCGTCACCATTCCGCGCCATGCGAGGTCGGCGGAGGAGGCGGTCAATCGCGCCCAGGAGACGCTGGAGACCGCCAAGAGCCGCCGCGCCGGATCGTTCGCGCTGTGGAAACCGAATGTCGAGCGCGACGCCCAGCGCCGCGTCAACATCCGCGTCACCGACGAGATCGTCACCGCGCTGAACGAGCGCCGCATCGTGATCGGCTTCGAGCCCGTGGTCGATGCGCGCTTGCGGCAGCCCGCGTTCTACGAGTGCCTGGTCCGCATGGAGCAGGACGACGGCCGCGCGCTGCTCGCGCCCGATATCGTGCCGGTAGCCGAGCGGCTCGGCCTGATCCGGCTGGTCGATCACCGCGTGCTGGAGCTCGCCATCGCCGAGCTCGCCGCCGCCCCCGGCGTACAGCTCAGCCTCAACATCTCGCCCGACACCACGATGGATCCGGACTGGTGGGCCACCATCGAATCCTTGATGCGCGCGCATCCCGGCGTCGGCGAGCGGCTGATCGTCGAGATCACCGAAACGGTTGCGATCCAGGATATCGACGACGTACGTGGCTTCGTCACGCGCCTGAAGAACTTCGGCAGCCGGATCGCGATCGACGATTTCGGCGCCGGCTACACCTCGTTCCGCAATTTGCGCAAGCTCGGCGTCGACATCGTGAAGATCGACGGTGCCTTCGTGCAGAACATCGTGCGTTCGGCCGACGACCGCGCCTTCGTGCAGACGCTGATCGATCTCGCGCGCCGCCTCGAGATCAAGACAGTCGCCGAATGGGTGCAGGACGAGGAAGCCGCCGTGATGCTGCGCGAATGGGGCTGCGACTTCATCCAGGGCCGCCTGATCGGCCTCGCCTCGCCGGACCGCCCGTGGAACTCGCCGGCGGAGAAGCCCGTGCCCGCCACGGGCTAGTTCATAGTCGCCGGCCAAATTAACGGTGTCGTCCCGGCCTAGTGCGCAATTGCGCACGGGGCCGGGACCCATACGCCGCGGCTTCTCGATGAAGCGATCTGGTAGACGCTTGCTTCAAACAACCGACATTTGTGGTTATGGGCCCCGGCTTTCGTGCGCAATTGCGCACTAGGCCGGGGCGACGTTGTATTAAGTGCGCGCGGCAAAGCCCTACTCGCCCTTCTTCGGCTGACCGCCACGCTCGCTCCTGGCCTTTTCGTCAGCTCTCGCCGCCGGCGAAGATGTCCTTGCGGATCACCGCGTGGACGCCCCAATTGCCGTCGACCACCTGGGTGACGCCGAAGTCGACACCGAGCGAGATCAGCGAGATGGCCTCGTCCTCGGTCAGCTTCTTCGTCGTCATCAGGAATTTGCGCATCTTGCGGAAGGCATCGCGCAAGGCGAGGTCGACCGACGACTTCTTGTAGATCTCGGTCTGCGCGCCGGCTCCCAGCTCGCTGAGGTAGTTGGCATAGCTGAAGCCGTGCACCAGCCATTCGTCCTGGGTCTCCAGCATCGGGTAGTCGAGCGCTTCCAGCGCGGTGCCGGCGAGGTCGGCCTTCTTGTGCAGGATGATCTGGAAGGTGCCGTTGAGCGAGCATTCGATCGCCGTGCCGCACAGTTCGGAATCGCCCTGCGAGGCGTGGGAGTCGCCGACCGACAGCAGTCCGCCTTCGACCGCCACCGGGTAATACATCGTGGCGCCCTTGCCGATGCGCCAATTGTCGATGTTGCCGCCGGTATAGCTCGGCGGGATCGAATCGACGAACTCGGCCTCTTTCGGGGCGAGCCCGATCACGCCGAAATGCGGACGCACCGGGATGCGCACGTTCTTCAGGATGCCGTGGTTCTCCTTGACCGTCGAATGATCGACCGGGACGCCGGGATAATCGATGGTCTTGTGCACCACGCCGGACGGATCGGTCTGCGGCGTCCAGGTGAAATTGTAGACGGCGCGCGCCCAGTTGCGCTCGCCGGTCGCGTCGACCTCGTAGATGGTGACGACCTCGCGCGGCTTCGGCTCGGTGAGCAGATCCTTGTAGTGGAAGCCCCACGATGCCGCGGCGTTGCTGCCGAATGCCTTGCCGGAATATTTCGGGTTGGCGCAGGGCCGCGGCGCGACGTCGATGATGCGCAGCTCGAGCACGTCGCCTTCCTCGGCGCCGCGCACGAACACCGGCCCGGTGCAGATATGCACGCCGAGGCCTTCGCCCGCGCCGCGTCCGTACAGCGAGGCATCCATCGGGCCGGCGCCGCGCCGGTTCACGCCTTTCTTCTCCTTGGTCCAGAGATAGACGCTCTCGACGCCGGGATCGCCCTTCACCATGCGCTCGGCATCGTCATTGGCGTGATGCGTCAGCGCCTCGATGGTGATGAAGTCGCCGGAATTGATTTCGACGCGCGGCTTCAGCGACTTGCTGAAATAGCCCCAATGCACGGTGTCGGCATTGGCCGGCAAATGGTGATAGGCGCGCTGCGCCGGCTGATGCTTCTCGGCGGCGGCCGCCATTTTCGGCGTCACCAGCGAGATGCCGCCGGCGGTCATTGCCGCGGCGCCGCCCGCCGCCGCGAAGCTCGAGCGCAGGAACGAACGGCGTTCGCGGTCGAGCGTCTCCTTGAACTGGCGATGATGCAATTCGAAGTCCGGGCAGTTCTTGTCGTCACCTGCGCACATCTTGAGCTCCTCCTTGGATCGAAAGTGCGCATGAGAGTGCATGGCGCCGCGCCGCTCCGACATGACCGGGCGCGCCCAATAATTTGTCGGCGCGCTTGCTGTCTTCGCAGCGCAAAGGGCTGTGCAACAGCGTGCAAGGCATCTGTCGCGGCCGCCTTCGCATCGCGGCATGGCCGGAGCGGTCAAGAATTTGGACGCATTCGATCAAGTTGCACTGCGTTCGCCGCTGATAGCGCTGCCACGCGAAAGCGGCCGCTTCCGCGCGTTGCACTCAGGCTGGGCAACATGTGCCGTCGCAACACGCTTGCCGCCTGCCTGCAATCGGTGCAGGCTGCGTTCACGGCTCTGTGAGTGGAAGGCTGCGGTGCTGCGGCCTGGAGGGGTGATGGTCGCGACGACCTTTCGGGTTTCGGTCGATGCGATCCCGCGGCAAAACCGGCGGGAGGTCTGGCGCGAGGCGCTGGCCGGTTTGCAGCTCGATTGCGAATTGCCGGAGGCCGGCCAATTCCAGTTCGGCGAATTGACCGCGAAGCGCTCGACCAGCGGCGGCCAGCTCGCGCTGCTGCGTTCGACCGAGCAGCAGATCGTCTGCAGCGGTCATGCGGCCTCGCCGGGAATGCCGGCGCGGGTCGCCATCATCTTCCACGGCTACGGCCGCGGCAGCATCGCGTCCGGCCAACGGAGCTGCGAGTTTGCCGACAACGACGTCTCGGTGTGCGACCTGCAATCGCCGTGGCGGATGACTTTGCGCGAGGATTTCGAGATCCTGTTGCTCGAACTGCCGCGTGAGCGGCTGCTCGGCCGGCTCGGGCATAATCGCTTGCGTTTGCCGGCGGTGCTCGGTGCCACGATCGCCGCTGCGTCCGTGCGTCCGGTGATGCGGACCCTGGGCGGCAATTTCGCGATCCTGGACAAGGCCGATCTCGCCACCGCCGAGGTCGCGGTCACCGAACTCGTCGCCGGCGCGCTGCTCGGCGAGACGCGGCTCGATGCAGAAGCGATGACGCAGGTCCAGGCCGGCCATCTGCGCCGGGTCGATGCCGCGATCGAGGCCCAGCTCGGCAATGCCGGTCTGACCATCGCCGACATCGCGCGGCAGGAAGGGCTGTCGCAGCGCTATCTGCAACGGCTGTTCGAGCGGCAGAACACGACGTTCTCGGCCTATGTGCGCGAGCGGCGGCTGGAGCGCTGCTGCAACGACCTGATCGATCCGAACTATGCCGACCAGCGCATCGCCGAAATCAGCTACCGCTGGGGCTTCACCGATCAGGCGCATTTCAGCCGGATGTTTAGCGCGACCTACGGCACCTCGCCGCGCGACTTCCGCAAGGCGGTGCCGCGCGATGTGGAGGGCGAGCGCACGCGCGGCCGGCCGCGGCTGGCGCGTGGCACCGCAACGGTACTGCGGCTCGCACCAAGCCCGGTGGCGCGCGAGACGGTTGCGCCGCTGGAGCCGATCGTGCCGGTTGAACCGCCGGCGGCTGTGCCGGAAGGGCGGGGCGCCTCGCATCACCACCTCAAGGTGTCCAGGGAGACCGCGCATTGGGGCTATCTCAGCCGCGCCATCCCGCCTGTCATGAGCGTGCAGTCGGGCGCGGTGGTGACAATCGAGACGCTGACCCAGCACGCCTTCGATGATTATGAGCGCATGATCAAGGGCGATCCCGGCGCGGAGAGCGTGTTTCGCTGGACCGCCGAGGGCAAGTCGGTCGAACGGCGCGGCGCCGGCCCGATGGACGGTTCGATCTTCGGCCGCGGCGCCGGCGAAGGGTTCGGCGTGCACATCTGCACCGGGCCGATCTATGTCTGCGGTGCGGAGCCGGGCGATGTGCTCGAGGTGCAGATCCTCGATATCTGGCCGCGGCCATCAGCCAACCCGGCCTACGCCGGCAAGTCGTTCGGCAGCAATGCCGCGGCCTGGTGGGGTTTTCAATACAACGATCTGATCGATCCGCCGGCCAAGCGCGAGACCATCACGATCTTCGAGACCGATGCAGAGGCCGAGTGGGCCCGCGCCGTCTATTCCTACCGCTGGACGCCGCAGACCGATCCGTTCGGCGTGCGCCACGAGACGATGGATTATCCGGGCGTGCCGGTCGATCACGCCACCGTCGAGAAGCAGGCCGGCGTGCTCGCCGGCGTGCGGATTCCGGCGCGGCTGCATTTCGGCTTCATGGCGGTGGCGCCGCGCGAGTCCGACATCATCGATTCGATTCCGCCCGGCTATTTCGGCGGCAATGTCGACAATTGGCGCGCCACCAAGGGCACCACGCTCTATCTGCCGGTCGCAGTATCCGGCGCGCTGTTCTCGATCGGCGATCCGCATTTCGCGCAAGGCGATGGTGAGGTCAACGGCACCGCGCTCGAGCTTTCGCTCACCGGCCAGTTTCGCTTCATCCTGCACAAGAGCGGCAAGGCGACCAAGCCGCATGTCGAAGGGCTTGCGCACCCGCTTTTGGAAACGCCGGAGGAGTGGATCCTGCACGGCTTCAGCTACGGCAATTATCTGCGCGAGCTCGGGCGCAACGCGCAGTCGGAAATCTACCAGCGCTCGTCGGTCGATCTGGCGCTGCGTAACGCGTTCCGGGCGACGCGCAAATTTCTGATGGAGTGTTATCGCCTCAGCGAGGATGAGGCGCTGGCGCTGATCTCGCTCGGCGTCGATTTCGGCGTCACGCAGGTTGCCGACGGCAATTGGGGCGTGCACGCAATCGTCCGCAAGAGCATGCTTCCCGCGGCAAGCGACGCCTGACGCCGGCCAGGGTTGCCGCCGTCAGGATTTCGCGAAACGAGAGCGGCCGGTGCGTCCGGCCGATCGGCGAAGCGACCTACTCGTCCTTCTTCGTCGGCTGCGACATGCGCTCGAGGCGTTCCTGCATGTCCTTCATCTGGCGGCGAAGATCGTCGATGTTGCCGTCATCGGGCGTCGGCTCCGACACCTTCTCGGCCTCGCCGCCACCGCGTTGCGGCACGAACGGCTTGAACATCGAGAAGGTCTGCTGGAACAGCTCCATGTTGCGGCGGACCTGTTCTTCCAGCGGCGCAAACGGCGTGCCGCTCAGCGCGCCCGCGATCTGCTTGCGGAATTTTTCCTGTTCCTTGGTCAGCGTCTCGATCGACTGTTCGAGATACTTTGGCACCACCATCTGCATGCTGTCGCCGTAGAACCGGATCAGCTGGCGCAGGAAGGTGGTCGGCAGCAGATTCTGCCCGGCCTTGTTTTCCTGCTCGAAGATGATTTGCGCGAGCACGGAGCGGGTGATGTCGTCGCCGGTCTTGGCGTCATAGACGAGGAAATCCTCGCCTTCCTTCACCATCGCCGCGAGATCCTCGAGCGTCACGTAGGTGCTCGTCCCGGTATTATAGAGCCGCCGGTTCGCGTATTTCTTGATCGTGGTCGGTTGTTCAGATTTTGCCATGGGCTCTCACTTCAACACCGAAGAACCTGGAACCCTACGGCATCGCCGCAGGGCAAAATGCAACGCATCGCAGCAAAGGTAAGCATTTTCAAAGCGGTTCGGCTACAGTTTTGTGCTGTGCGGTTAATTCCAAAGCATAGGATTTGCTCAGGAAAGTGCCAAGGGCGTCATTTTGAGTGCGTCGCGGCGCGATTTGCCCGACAGTGCGATTGACATGTCTCAACGAGGTTTACAGGATAGCCGTCAAGAGACAGGCCCGCCACATCGGCCGCCCGCCGTCGAGAAACCCAGCTACAACCCATAGGAGATGTCCATGTCAGACGATGTCGTCATCGTCAGCGCCGCCCGCACCCCCGTCGGTAGCTTCAACGGCGCTTTCGCCACCACCCCGGCCCATGACCTCGGCGCGATCGCCATCAAGGCGGCGCTGGAGCGTGCCGGCGTCGAGGGCGGTCAGGTCTCCGAAGTCATCATGGGCCAGATCCTCACCGCCGCGCAGGGCCAGAACCCGGCGCGCCAGGCCTCGATCGCGGCCGGCATCCCGGTGGAAAGCCCGGCCTGGGGCGTCAACCAGCTCTGCGGCTCCGGCCTGCGCACGGTGGCGCTCGGCTACCAGGCGCTGCTCAACGGCGATTCCTCGATCGTCGTCGCCGGCGGCCAGGAATCCATGAGCATGGCCCCGCACGCCCAATATCTGCGCGGCGGCGTCAAGATGGGCGGCCTCGAGCTGATCGACACCATGATCAAGGACGGGCTGTGGGATGCCTTCAACGGCTACCACATGGGCAACACCGCCGAGAACGTCGCCAAGCAGTACCAGATCACCCGGTCGCAGCAGGACGAGTTCGCGGTCGCTTCGCAGAACAAGGCCGAGGCGGCGCAGAAGGCCGGCAAGTTCAAGGACGAGATCGTCCCGGTCACCATCAAGTCCCGCAAGGGCGATATCGTGGTCGACGCCGACGAGTATCCGCGCCACGGCGCCACGCTCGACGCGATGGCCAAGCTCCGCGCGGCCTTCGAGAAGGACGGGACCGTGACCGCGGGCAACGCCTCGGGCATCAATGACGGCGCCGCCGCCGTCGTGCTGATGACCGCCAAGGAAGCCGCCAAGCAGGGCAAGAAGGTGCTGGCCCGCATCGTGTCGTGGGGCCAGGCCGGCGTCGACCCCAAGATCATGGGCACCGGCCCGATCCCCGCCTCGCGCGCCGCGCTGAAGAGGGCCGGCTGGAACATCGCCGACCTCGACCTGATCGAGGCCAACGAGGCGTTCGCGGCGCAGGCCTGCGCGGTGAACAAGGACCTCGGCTGGGATCCGGCCAAGGTCAACGTCAATGGCGGCGCGATCGCGATCGGCCATCCGGTCGGCGCGTCGGGTGCGCGCGTGCTGGTGACGCTGCTGCACGAGATGCAGAAGCGCGATGCCAAGAAGGGCCTCGCGACGCTGTGCATCGGCGGCGGCATGGGCATCGCTATGTGCGTTGCACGCGACTGAACAAAAGGCAGCGAGGCCGGTTAGGTGATGAAAAGATCATCTGTCAACCGCGAAGCGAGCTGATAAATAAGATGCCCGGCTTTGCGCCGGGCATTTTTGTTTCGAGAGCATGATCCGGAAAAGTGTGAAGCGGTTTTCCGAAAGGATCATGCTCAAAAAGGGAGCCAAGGCGCGATGACGATTCAGCCTGATCTCATCGCGCTTTGTTGAGTGAGTGCGTAGGCCGGAGTTATCCGGTTATAAAAGACGGCCAAGGAGGAAACGGACATGGCACGTGTTGCATTGGTGACGGGCGGAACGCGCGGTATTGGAGCTGCGATCAGCAAGGCGCTGAAAGCGGCGGGCTACGAGGTGGCGGCGAGCTACGCCGGCAATGACGCCGCGGCGGAGAAGTTCAAGGCGGAGAGCGGGATTCCGGTCTACAAGTGGGACGTCGCGTCGTTCGACGCCTGCGCGGCCGGCGTCAAGCAGGTCGAGGCCGATCTCGGCCCGGTCGACGTGCTCGTCAACAATGCCGGCATCACCAAGGATACCGCATTCCATAAGATGACGGTCGAGCAGTGGAATGCCGTGATCAACACCAACCTCGGCTCGCTGTTCAACATGACGCGCCAGGTGATCGAGGGCATGCGCGCCCGCAAGTTCGGCCGCGTCATCTCGATCTCCTCCATCAACGGCCAGAAGGGCCAGTTCGGCCAGGTCAACTACTCGGCGGCCAAGGCCGGCGACATCGGCTTCACCAAGGCGCTGGCGCTGGAGAACGCCAAGGGCGGCATCACCGTGAACGTGATCTGCCCCGGCTATATCAACACCGAGATGGTGCAGGCGGTGCCGAAGGATGTGCTCGAGAAGAACGTGATCCCGCAGATTCCGGTCGCCCGGCTCGGCGAACCCGAAGAGATCGCGCGGGCCGTGGTCTTCCTCGCCGCCGACGATGCCGGCTTCATCACCGGCTCGACGCTGACCGTGAACGGCGGCCAGTATCACGCCTGACGCGAGAAGCGTCGTCGCGTCGCCGGCGCGCACAATCGACCAGCGAATGCCCGGCCTTGTGCCGGGCATTTTCGTCTTTACAACGCGCCACACGCGAAGGAAGACGTGGCCGGCCGGGACATCGGCGAGCGGCTTCAGACCGCCATCCTTTGGACAGCCATGCCCGGCCACGACGGATTGATTTGAGATGACGACCCGAACTGCCACCCTTGTCGGACTGACCGCCATCCTGATGTGGTCGCTGCTGTCGGTCATGACGGTCGCGACCGGGGCTATCCCGGCGTTCCAGCTCGCGGCCATGACGTTTGCGATCGGCGCCGCGGTGGCGTTCGCGAGCTTCCTGTTGCGTCCATCAGCCTTCGGCGCATTGAAGCAACCGCTGGTCGCCTGGGTCGTCGGCGTCGGCGGGCTGTTCGGCTATCACGCGCTGTATTTCCTGGCGCTGCGCTTCGCCCCGCCGGCCGAGGCCGGCCTGCTCAATTACCTCTGGCCGCTGTTGATCGTGCTGTTCTCGTCGCTGCTGCCGGGCGAGCGGCTTGCGGTGCATCACATCGTCGGCGCGCTGCTTGGGCTCGCCGGGACCGTGCTGCTGTTCGCCGGCAACACCGGCGCCTTCACAAAAGAGCAGATTCCAGGCTTCGCGGCCGCCTTCGTCGCGGCGTTCGTCTGGGCGTCCTATTCGGTGATGTCGCGCCGGCTCAAGGCGGTGCCGACCGATGCGGTGGCAGGCTTCTGCCTCGCGACCGCCGTGCTTGCCGCGCTCGTGCACATGATGGTGGAGACGACGGTGTGGCCCGCGACGCCGCTGCAATGGCTGGCCGTCGTCGCGCTCGGCATCGGTCCGGTGGGGGCTGCGTTCTTCGCCTGGGACATCGGCATGAAGCGCGGTGATATCCGCGTGCTCGGTGCCGCATCCTACGCCACGCCGCTGCTCTCGACCGCGTTCCTCATCCTCGCGGGCTTCGCCAAGCCCAGCGCCAACATCGCGATCGCCGCGATCCTGATCGCCGGCGGCGGGCTGATCGCAGCAAAGGACATGGTGTTGAGAAAAAGGACGTAGAAAGCGTAGGATGGGTAGAGCGAAGCGAAACCCATCAACTCCTATCCACGCGGCGAGATGATGGGTTTCGCTGCGCTCTACCCATCCTACGAAGAAGGTTGCTGCTACTGTTTCACCGTCACCCTGAGGAGGCCGCAACGCGGCCGTCTCGAAGGGTGGACGGCCCCGTCTGTGGCCGATTCATCCTTCGAGGCTCGCTCCGCTCGCACCTCAGGATGACGGGGAAAAGCCCTTCGGCGCCAGCTCGAATTTCGCGAACTCGAATCCCGGCGCGACGGTGCAGCCGACCAGCGTCCAGTCGCCGCTGCTTTCGGCGGCCTGCCATGCGTCCGCCGGCACGATCGCCTGTGGCTGCTCGCCGCGCGCCACATCCGGCCCGAGCGTGATCGAATGTGGGGCGCCGTCCTGCGCGATCCGCAATGTCAGCGGCGCGCCGGCGTAATAGTGCCACATCTCGACGGCGTCGATGCGGTGCCAATGCGAGCGCTCGCCGCGCGCCAGCAGGAAATAGATCGCGGTCGAATGCGCGCGGCTATTGGCGTCGACGCGCTCGTCACGAAACGTCTCGCGATAATGTCCGCCTTCGGGATGCGGCTGCAGCGCAAGCTGCGCGATGATATCGGCCGCCGAGAGGTCTGCCATCACGACTTGTTCTTGCGCTCGCGGAGCTCGCCGAACACCAGCGCCGGGTCGGCGCCCTTCATGTGCAGCTTGGCCGCCACCGCCGGCTCGTCGGCGCGCAGAAACACGTTGGCCTTCTTCTCGTCGCCGAGCAGGACGGGGATCGTCGGCTTGTTCTCGGCGCGCAGTTTTGTGACCTCTGCTGCGCGCGCCTGCAGGGCCGGATTGTCAGGCTCGATGGTGAGCGCGAACTTCACGTTGGAGGCGGTGTATTCATGGCCGCAATAGAGACGGAAATCGTCCGGCAGCGAGCGCAGTTTCAAAAGCGAATCCCACATCATGGGGTAGGTGCCTTCGAACACGCGGCCGCAGCCGATCGAGAACAGCGTGTCGGCGGCGAACACCGCCTTCTCGCCGTCGAACACATAGGAGATATGGTCGAGCGTATGGCCGGGAGTTTCGACCACACGGGCCAACAGGCTGCCGACCTTGATGACATCGGCATTGGCGGCGCGCAAATCGACATTGGCAATCTTGGCCGACTGGTCGTGCGGGGCGACGACGCGGCAGCCGTATTTCTGCTTCAGCTCGGCGACGCCGCCGACATGGTCGCCATGGTGATGGGTGATCAGGATATCGGTCAGCGTCCAGCCTTCGCGCTCCAGCGCCTTGATGATCGGGCCGGCCTCCGGCGCGTCGATCGACGCGGTCGCCTTGGTCGCGGGATCGTGGATCAAATACCCGAAATTGTCGGTGAGGCAGCTGAAGGTGCGAATTTCGGCGGTCATGATATCTCCACGAACAAACGGGACGGACATTTTGGAGCATGATGTATTCGAAAAGGCCGGTATCGGCTTTCCCGGATCATGCTTTAACGCGCCCAATATAGGGGTGAAATATGGCGTTAACGCTCCGGCGGCAATGCAATTTTCGGCGCACCCGGGCAGCAGGGGGCGTGTTAGGCTAAACACCATGGACGTCATCGACCTGCGCGACTTCTATTCGCAGCGCCTCGGCATCGTGGCGCGGCAGCTGATCAACCGGGGTATCCGCGCGCGGTGGCCGAACGCGGAAGGCCAGCGCGTGCTCGGCCTCGGCTATCCGACCCCCTATCTCGGCCTGTTCCGTGAGTCCTGCGAGCGCTGCATTGCCTTCATGCCGGCGGCCCAGGGCGTGCTGAAATGGCCGACCGGCCGGCCGGCGCTGGCCACTCTGATCGACGAATTCTCGATGCCGCTGCCGGATGCCGCGGTCGACCGCGTGCTGCTGGTGCACGCGCTGGAGATGTCCGATGATCCGGAGCGGCTGCTGCGCGAGGTGTGGCGGGTGCTCTCGCCCTCGGGGCGGCTGATCGCGATCATCCCGAATCGCCGCGGCGTCTGGACGCGCACCGACGCCACGCCGTTCGGCCATGGCCGGCCCTATTCGCGGGCGCAGATCACGCAGCTGTTGCGGCAGACCTGGTTCACGCCGTCGTCGTGGGGCGAGGCGTTGTTCATGCCGCCGGTGCAGGGCAGCTGGTTCCTGCGCTCGGCGATGGCGTGGGAGCGGGTCGGCGCGGCGCTGTCGATGCCGTTCGCCGGCGTGCATATCGTGGAGGCGACCAAGCAGGTCTATCGCGCGATCCCCGCGCGCCGCGAGCGCACGCAGTTGATCCCGTCATTGCGTCCGGTGCTGGTGCCGTCCTCGACGGCGACGCGCAAATCCAGTCACGCAGAGTCGTGACGCGGACAATTCACCCTCCCTGTGAAGGGAGGGTGACAGATTCTCACGATTACTCGTTGCCCGGATTGAAGTCGTCGCTCGGTGCGGGCTGCGTCGCCATGTCCGGGCGCGGGCCGTGCGGGCGGCGGCGGCGGCGCGGAAAGCGCTCGCTCCGTTCGCCGCGTTCTGCGCCGCCATTGCCTTCATAGGTGCCATTCACCTGCGGCTGCGCGCCACCGGTGATGAACGAGGGCAGGCGATCGACGCCGCCGGCATCGGCCATCGCGGGCTGCGGCTGGTTCTGCGGCTGCGGCTGATATTGCGGCTGCGGACGATGCTCGCGCTCGCGGTGCTCACGCGGCTGCTGGTCACGCTCGCGATGCTCGCGCGGTTGCTGCTGCTCGCGCTGGTACGGCTGCTGGCCGTTGTCGCGCATGAAAGGTTGCTGCTGCTGCGGCACGAAGCCCGGCTCCTGGCCGAAGCTCGAATAGCCGTCGCTGTCGTCGTCGCCGTCTTCGGTCGGGGTGACCTCGGCGTCGGGGCGCGGCGGCTGCTGGTTCTGCCGGAACTGCTCCTGTGCGGCCGCGATGATCCGGTAGTAGTGCTCAGCATGCTGGTAGTAGTTTTCAGCCGCCACCGGATCGCCGGAGGAGCGCGCATCGCGCGCAAGCTGAACGTATTTCTCGGCCACGTGGGAGGCCGTGCCGCGGATCTTGATGTCGGGTCCGTTCGATTCGTACACCCGTGTCAGGGGATTCTGGCCGCGCCGGTTATTGTTGTTGTTATTGTTGTTGTTATTCCGGTTGCGCATCCGCTTGTTGTTCTGACCGTTTCTCATCTGTCGCCTTTTATTCCAGCCCTGAAGTTATTGCAGTCCACAGTCCGATTTCTCAGCAGTCCGATTTCTCAGAAGTCCGAATTCCCAGAGTCCGATTCGGCGCGCGACTAGGCACACGGAATCGCAATACCGTTCGAAGTGGTTTCGATGTCGCCGACCATCTCGTTCAGCAAAGTCGCGTGCAGCAAAGACGCGTTCCCCAACCGCCGGCAATCGCGCCAGCGACCAAATCATTCCGCCCGTTGAGACAGGCTCAGTTCTCGTGCGTAAGTCTTCAAGCGCAATAACAGGCTTTCGTTCGCTTGGCGGTCGAGAGCAGCACAGCTTCGGCTATTGCGCTCTATGTGACCTGCGTTCCTGGAACCTTTCGATCGGCGGGCTCTGCTGAACCCTGGTCATCACCCGTAACGGATTACGGGGCCAGCACCGATGTTGTGCCCGGAACGTAGTCGTTCCCGGGGGATAATCCAAGAGGTTTTTTTTCGTTCCAATAGGACTTTATCGGGGCAGCCGGCGGGCGGAAACGGCCCTCGGGATGCCCCCCAGATCGGCTTTTGGCGGCCCCGTTGGGGATAAGCCGGACGCCGTCATCAGCGCTTCAACGTCGTCGCTCTGACCCTGTCCGACCTCCACAACCAGAAATCCTCCTGAGGTCAAAAGACCCGCAGATTGCGAAATCAGCGCGCGGTAGGCGTCGAGCCCGTCGGCACCGCCGTCGAGCGCCGCGCGCGGATCATGCGCGCGCACCTCGATGTCGAGCCCGGCGATCTCGGCCGAGGGGATGTAGGGCGGGTTGGACACGATCAGCTCGAACGCGCCGGCCAGCCCGCTGCCGTAGTCGCACTCGATCCATGTCGCGCGCTGGCTAAGTCCGAGCTCGGCGGCGTTGCGCCTCGCGGTCTGCAGCGCCTCCGCGGAGATGTCGGTGGCGAAGCCATGCGCGTTCGGCAGTTCCGAGAGCAGCGCCAGCAGGATCGCGCCAGAACCGGTGCCGAGATCGGCGATCCGCAGTGCGCGCTCGGCCACGCCATCGGCGCGCAGCAGTTCGAGTGCGCGCTCGACCACCGTCTCGGTGTCCGGGCGCGGCACCAGCGTTGCGGCGGACAGATGCAGCGGCAGTCCCCAGAACTCCTTGACGCCGAGGATGCGCGCGACCGGTTCACCGGCGAGGCGGCGCTGCGCGAGGCGCTCGAGGTGATCCGCCTCGTCCCTCGTCAGCGCGCGTTTGGCGCCGGTGACCATGCCGGTCAGATCGAGCCCCAGCGCGGCGCCGACCAGCAGTCGCGCATCGAGCTCGGCGGCGTCGCTGCCGGCCGCCTTGAGCCGCGCGGCGAGGCTGCGCCTGATACGCTCGACGGTCTGGCCATGTCCTGCGGGTTCGTTCATCGCGCGTTGTTAGCCGATGGTCGATGCGGCGTCGATATGGCTTGCGCCCCGTGCGGCCGGCGCGCACGGTCGAAATCTCAACCCATCGATCCGGAACGCGCGACCATGACGTGCTATGACGACCAGAACATCTTCGCCAGGATCCTGCGCGGCGAGGTCCCGAGCTTCAAGGTCTACGAGACCGACCGGACCTTTGCCTTTCTCGACATCATGCCGCGATCGCCGGGACATACCCTGGTGATTCCGAAGGCGGCTGCGCGCGGAATCCTCGACATCGCGGAAGACGACCTCGCCGCGGTGGCGCGGTCGGCCAAGCGCATCGCCATCGCCGCGATGAAGGCGTTTGCCGCCGACGGCATCATCATCCAGCAGTTCAGCGAGCCCGCCAGCGGCCAGGTGGTGTTTCACCTGCACATGCATGTGATGCCGGTGAAGGCCGGCGTCGCGCTGCTGCCCGCGCAGACCGTCAAGGCGGAGATGGATGTGCTAGCAGATCACGCCAAGCGCATGATCGCGGCGCTGGCAGACTGAGCTGGAGTCTGAAGGGTTAGCGCTAAAAGCAGTCGCAACGGCGGCGCGCTCCCTCTCCCGCTTGCGGGGGAGGGTTGGGGTGGGGGCTCTCTCCGCGAGTCGCATTGTGGAGAGAGCCCCCACCCGCATCGCATCTTCGATGCGATGCGACCTAAGAGCGAGCTTCGCTCGTCTCGACCCCGCAAGCGGGAGAGGTGCAGTGAGCGTGCGGCGAGATCTATTCGCCCTGGCTTCATCACGAATTAGCGGGTTAAACCCCGAGATAGCGCTGCAGGACGTCGGGCTGCGCCTTGATCTCCTGCGCCGGCCCCTCATGGACGATGTGCCCGTTGTTGATGATGTAGATGCGCTGCGCCAGCGCGAGCGTCGCGGCGAGGTTCTGCTCCACCAGCACGATGGTCTGTCCGGCCTCGGCCAGATCGCGGCACGCCTTCATCAGGTCGCGCACAATCACCGGCGCCAGGCCCTCGAACGGCTCGTCGAGCAGGATGATCTTGGGATCGCGCACCAAGGCGCGCGCGATCGCCAGCATCTGCTGCTCGCCGCCCGACAGGTCGGTGCCGCGGTTGCTCCGCCGCTCGCGAAGCCGCGGAAACATCTCGTAGATGCGGTCGAGTGGCCAGCGCTGCGAGGCGGTCAGGCCGGCGATCACGAGGTTCTCCTCGACGCTCAGGCTGCCGAAGATACGGCGCTCCTCATGGACCAGCTGCATGCCGGCCTGCGCGATCTTGTGGCTCTTCCGGCCGGAGATCTCGACGCCGTCGAACATCACCGAGCCGCGGCGCGGGGTGACGACGCCCATCAGGCTCTTCAGCGTCGTGCTCTTGCCGGCGCCGTTGCGGCCGAGCAGCGCCACCACCTCGTTGCGCTCGACGCGCATCGAGACGTCGAACAGGATGTGGGAATCCCCGTAATAGCTGTTCAGTCCGTTGACCTCGAGCAGGCTCATGCGGCGAGCACTCCATGCACGCCGCCAAGATAGGCCTCCTGGACGGTCGAATTGTTCTTGATCTCTTCCGGCGTTCCCTCGACCAGCACGCGGCCTTCCTGCAGCACGGTGACGCGCTCGGCGAGCTCGAACAGCGCATCCATGTCGTGATCGATGATGATCATGGTGCGGCCTTGGCTGATCGACTTCAACAGCTTGACGGTCTCGACGCGCTCGCGCGGGCTCATGCCGGCGAGTGGCTCGTCGAGCAGCAACAGGCTCGGCGACGTCGCCAGCGCCAGCCCGATCTCCAGCCGCCGCTTCTCGCCATAGGCGAGCTCGGACACCGGCGTATCCGGCCTGGACGTGAGATTGACCAGCTCGAGCGTCTGCTGCACGCGCTCGGACAGGCCGGGGATGCTGTCGATGCTGCGAAACAGGTCGAGCTTGAACTTGCCGCGCAGCGCCGACAACGCCGCGATCACCAAATTCTCGCGCACTGTCAGCCCGGCAAACAGCTGGTTGACCTGGTAGCTCTTGGTCAGGCCGAGCTGGCAGACGTCGGTGACATTCATGCCGGTGATGTCGCGGCCCTCGAACAGGATGGTGCCCGAGGTCGGATGCACCTCGCAGGTCAGCATCTTGAAGAAGGTCGACTTGCCGGCGCCGTTCGGGCCGATGATGCCGCGCAGCTCACCGTGATTGACGGTGAAGTCGATGTCGCTGTTGGCGAGCAGGCCGCCATAGCGCTTGGTCAGGCCCCTGGCCTGGAGGATCGGGCCGGACCGATTGCCGCCGGCACGGGGCGCTGCCGGCTTCGGCGCGGGCGCTGTGGCGTGCCGGTCGCTTGCCATGGGGACGACCTCGGGTACGCTCTCGTCCGGCTCCTTGGCGCCGCGCTGTCCGGTCAGGAGACGGTAGAGATCGGCGAGGCCGCCGATGATGCCGCGGCGCAGGAAGCACACCAGCAGCACGAACACGATGCCGAGCACGAGCTTCCAGGCCGCGCCGAGCCCGAGCGCCGCCTGCAGGAAGTCCTGCAACGACAGCCACACCGCGGCGCCGACCAGCGGCCCGAACAGCGTGCCGCGGCCGCCGATCGCGGTCTGCATCACGAGCTGCCCCGACGTGTCGAAGGTGAACGCGTCGGGCGGCATGAAGGCCTGCAGCACGCCGAGCAGCCCGCCGGCAAAGCCGGCATAGGCGGCGGCGATCACGAAGGCGGTCAGCTTGTAGCCGTGGATGTTGTGGCCGACCGCGGTCGCGCGCAGCGGATTGTCGCGGATCGCGCTGAACACGGCGCCAACCGGCGAGCGCACGATGCGCAGCGCGATCACGACGCCGATGAAGTAGCACAGTGCCAGGAACTGGTAGAGCGACCAGCCGGTGGTGAAGTGCAGGGTGGTGAAGCCGAGATTGAAGCTCGGGGTCGGCACGCCCGGCAGCCCGTTCTCGCCGCCGGTGAAGTCCGACAGCGGATTGAACTCGACGAAGAAGAACACCTCGGCGATCGCCACCGTGATCATCGCGAAATAGATGCCGGTGCGGCGCAGCGCGATCAGGCCGATCAGATAGCCGGTGGCGGCGGCCGCGACCATGCCGATGACGAGCGCGAGCACGACGTAGGGAAAGCCGGCGCGCGTCAGCAGATAGGCGGCGACGAAGCCGCCGGTGCCGTAAAAGGCCGACTGGCCGAACGACAGCAGGCCGGTGAAGCCGAACAGGATGTCGAAGCCGAGGCCGAACAGGCCCCAGACCAGGATCCGGTTCACCGTGTTGGGCGCGAAGCCGAGCCACGGCAGCACGAAGGGCGCGACGATCAGGCCGGCGGCGGTCAGGAATTCGATCAGGTATGGGCGCTGTTTAAGCATCTAAATATCCGTCGTCATTCGCGGCCCTGCGTGCCGAGCAGGCCATGCGGTCTGAGCACCAGCACGAGCGTCATCGCCGCGAACAGCATGACGTAGGCGTAACCGGGGTTGAACATCGAGGTGATGCTGATGATCTCGCCGGCGATCAGTCCGCCGAGGATGGCGCCGGGAAACGAGCCGACGCCGCCGATCACCACCACCACGAAGGTTTCGACCAGGATGTCGTCGCCGACACCCGGCGTGAGCGACACCACCGGCGCATTGATGATGCCGGCGAAGCCCGCGGCCATCGCGCCGATGCCGAACACGATCATGAAGACGCGGTAGACGTTGATGCCAAGCGAATCGACCATCACCGAATCCTCGATGCCGGCGCGCACGATCATGCCGAGCCGCGTGCGGTACAGGATCAGGAACAGCGCGCCGAGCGCGACCGCGACGATGCCGACCACCGCGAGCCGGTAGGTCGGGTAGAACAGGAAGCCGAGCGAGGTGATGCCCTGCAGCAGCGCCGGCGGCGGCACCACCTGCGACTGGCTGGTGAAGATCAGCCGCACGATCTCGACGAAGCAGATGCCGAGGCCGAACGTGACCAGCAGCTGGTCCTCATGCGGGCGATGGTAGAAATGGCGGATGATGATCCGCTCCATCGTGACGCCGAGCAGCATCACGAACAGCGATCCGGCGATGACGGCGAGGATGAACGAGCCGGTGTAGGAATAGGCCACATATCCGGCGTAGCCGCCGATCATGAACATGGCGCCGTGGGCGAGGTTGAGCACCCCGAGCGTGCCATAGATGATCGTCAGCCCGGAGCTGATCAGCGCAAGCAGCGCGCCGAGCGCCAGCCCGTTGAAAAGTTGCGAGACGAAATTTGGCCAGTTGATCATGGCGCGCGTTCACTCAGCCGTATATCTGGCCCGGTCGATGGAGGATGCGTTCCGAGAAAAGCGGCGCCGCGGGCCGGGTCGCCCCGCCCACGGCGCCGAGTCTTCCCACGTTAATCAGGTGTAGTCGCCGAGATGGCAGCCGAACGCATCCGGCTTCTGCATCAAGCCGTCGCCGGAGACGATCTCGATCACCTCGTAATAGTCCTCCTTGTTCTTCATCTCCTTTTCCATCTTGCCGCGGACGATGACGACGGGGCGGACGCACTGGTGATCCTCGGGGCGATAGTGGACGTCGCCGACCAGCGAAGGCAGCGTCTCGCCCTTCTCATAGGCCTTGATGACGTCGGGCGGATAGAGGCTGCCGGCTTCCTCGACCATGCGCGCCCAGTGCGCGAAGCTGACATAGGCGTTCTCCGCGCCCCATTCCGGCTTGTAGCCGTACTTCTTCTCGAAGGCCTCGTTGAACATCTTGGCCAGCGGATACTTGTCCTCGATGGTCCACCAATAATCGGTCGCGGCGTAGACGCCCTGCATCAGGCCGCCGGTCTCGCGGGCGATGAACGGCACCTGGTAGGGCACCACGAGCTTCATCTTGTCGAGCACGCCGAACTGCTTGGCCTGCTGCGTCGACAGCACGGCGTCGTGACCCCAGTTGACGTTGATCAGCACGTCGGCGCCGGAATTCGCGACGTTGAGCAGATAGGACGAATAGTCCGGCGCGCCGAGCGGCGAGACCTGGTTGGTGACGGTGGTCCAGCCCGCCTGGGCGAGGTAGTCCTGCATCGACTTGGTGACGGTGTGGCCGTAGGTGTAGTCGGGCGTGAGGTAGGCGGCCTTCTTGTTCTTGCCGAACTGCTTGATCAGCACCGGCGCGATCGCCGCCGCGGCGGTCTGGCCGAAGAAGTTCTGGCGGAAGCCGTAGCGCACGCAATCCTTGCCGGTGGTGTCGTTGGAGCCGGAAATGCCGCAGACGAAGATCACCTTCTCGCGCTGCGCCAGCTTGTTCAGTGCCACGGCGACCGCGCTCGACGTGCCGCCGGTGATCATCACCGCCTTGTTCTCGGAGATGAAGCGCTGCTGTGCCTGCACGGCCTCGTTCGGCTTCGCCGCGGAATCGGCGACGCCGAACTTCAGTTCCTTGCCGAGCACGCCCTTGCTGGTCTTCGGCGAGATCTTCTTGATCAGCTCGTGGCCGCTGTTGATGTGCTCGATCGCGAGCTGGTAGCCCTTGAGTTCATCCTCGCCCTGCACCGCATAGGTGCCGGTGCGCGGCACCGAGATGCCGATGAAGGCCGAAGAGCCCGACGTGCCCGCGGGATAGGTTCCGATTGCCGGATGGTCCTCGGCGAATGCCCGCGATGCGATCGAAGCCGGCAGCACGGTGCCGCCGATCAGGCCCGCGCCGGCTTGCAGCAAAGTGCGGCGCGAAACGTTCAGGGCGCTGCCCGGCCGAAAATCCTTGGTGCTCATCGCTCAGTATCCTCCAATTATATTGATTGTTGCCGCGCATGTTCACTCGTCGCCGGATCGGATCGATCGGCGGCACGATGCGCCGGCTGCAATCGAGCAGCCTGTCACAGCTACAATTCCTCACCGGCATATTTAGTCAATGTCACCTTTCGTCGAATCATATCGGCCTACGATAGAAATAATATCGTTCTACGATGTATCGAGGGTTTACCGACCGGGTGCGGGTCCTGTAAGTGAGGGAGCGATGATCCAGGAGCCCTCAAGTCGCACCGGAAATGCCGGAGAGCACGCCGTGACCGAACACGGTGGCGCCGAGCAATCGGGCAGCCTGAGCATCCGCGCGATCAACGTCCTGAAGGAGCTGGCGGTCGAGCTGCTCGACGAAGTGCCGCCGAAGGTGGGCTGGACGCCGTCGGACGATCTGCTGCGCCTGCTCACCGCGCGCCATCTCGCGACGGCGCGAAATTGCGGACGGCAAACCATGCGCGAGATCATTGATTGGGCCGAGACGCGCGGAATAACGATCCCGTCTCCGCATCACACCGGCAAGTCGTTGTCGGAGGTCTGGGGCGATCTGGTCGCGCGGGCCTCGGCCGGGCATCTCACCAAGAGCGAGATCACCGAGGCGCTGGAGAAATCCATTCGCCGCAGAAGCCCGCGGATTCCGGTCGCCTTCCAGATCGTGCTGCTGAAGATATTGAGCTCGACCTACGATCGCTGGCCGCAGCCCTGAGCTTGCCCCGGCCCCGCTCGATCGTCAAACCGTTCAAAACATGGGTGGAAGGATGACCGGTAGTATGGTGCGTCTGGCGCGGCCTTGATAGCGTTGCGCAGCGTCTGCCGTCCGGCGGAGCGAGCCAGCAGCAGGACGATCGAATGCCGCAACCAAAGCAACGACGAGCGCCAGCCGGCGCAACGAAACGCAAGGCGGCGGCCGCGACGGTGGACTACCGGGCGCTGGCGCAGTTTCGCTACGAGTTGCGGAGGTTTCTCGCATTCAGCGAGGAGGGGGCCCGGAAGGCCGGAATGACGCCGCGGCAGCATCAGGCGCTGCTCGGCATCAAGGGTTTCGTCGACCCCGGTCCGCCGACCGTCGGCGACATCGCGCGGTTTCTGCTGATCCGGCATCACTCCGCCGTCGAGCTGATGAACCGCATGGCAAAGCTCGGGCTGGTCAGCCGCCTTGCCGATCCCGACGACGCGCGGCGGGTTCAGCTCAAGCTGACGGCAAAGGGCGAGCAGAAGCTCCAGTCCGTTTCGAAGAAGAACATCGAGGAGCTCCGCCGCGTCGCGAGCCCGGCGCTGCGCCGCTTGTTGAAGTCTTCGCCGTCTTCCGGAGAGGACTGAGCGTAGCATCCGCCGGCGCAAGCGGCGGCGCGCGTCAGGCCGCGGCGCCCTGCGCGGCGAGCTGCGCCGCCTGGTGCTCGGTGGTCAGCGCGTCGATCAATTCGCCGAGCGCTTCGCCCGCGATCACCTGCGGCAGCTTGTAGAGCGTCAGGTTGATGCGGTGGTCGGTGACTCGCCCTTGCGGGAAATTATAGGTGCGGATGCGCTCCGAGCGGTCGCCGGAGCCGACCTTCTCCTTGCGGTCGGCGGAGCGCGCGGCCTCGACGCGCTGGCGCTCGGCATCGTAGATGCGCGAGCGCAGGATGTTCATCGCCGACGCCCGGTTCTTGTGCTGCGAGCGGCTGTCCTGCATCATCACGACGATCCCGGTCGGCAGATGGGTGATGCGGATCGCCGATTCGGTCTTGTTGACGTGCTGGCCGCCGGCGCCGCCCGCGCGCATGGTCTCGATCCTCAAATCGGTGTCCTTGATATCGACGTCGACGTCCTCGACCTCGGGCAGCACGGCGACCGTGGCGGCCGAGGTGTGGATGCGGCCCTGCGTCTCGGTGTCGGGCACGCGCTGCACGCGGTGCACGCCGGATTCGAATTTCAGCTTGGCGAATGCGCCGCGGCCCTGCACCTCGGCGATGATTTCCTTGTAGCCGCCGACGGTGCCTTCGCTCGCCGAAATCACCTCGACCTTCCAGCCCTGCAAGGACGCGAAGCGTTCATACATCCGGAACAGGTCGCCGGCGAACAGCGAGGCCTCGTCGCCGCCGGTGCCGGCGCGGATTTCCAGCATCACGTTGCGGTCGTCCATCGCGTCCTTCGGCAACAGCGCGATCCGGATCTGCTGCTCGAGCTCGCCGAGCCGCGCCTGCAGCGTTTCCAGCTCGGCTTCCGCCATGCTGCGCATCTCGGCGTCGGTCCCGGCATCCGCCAGCATCGCCTCGGTGTCGGCGAGTTCGCTACGCGCAGAACGATAGAGCTTCACCGCGTCGATCAGCGGATTGAGCTCGGCGAGCTCGCGCGTGATCTGCACATAGCGCTCGGACTTGACCTCGCCGAGCAGCTCGGCCTCGAGCGAGGCATGATGGGCGAGCAGGACGTCGAGTTTGGCTTCGGGTAGCATGGCGGTATCTCGAATTGCGGAAGGTACGGAAGGGCGGCAGCGGCGACGGCAGCGTCGCTACAAGGCCAGCCCCTCGGTTTCCGCAAACTTCGTCAGCGCCGCGCGGATCGAGACGCTGCCGACCGGCGCATCCAGCAGCGGATTGATCATCGCCTCGGCCTTCTTGGCATCGAGGTCGAGGATCAGCGCCTTGACCGGGCCGTGCGCGGTTGCCGACAATGAAAGCGAACGGTAGCCGATTGCGATCAGCGCCAGCGCGCCGATCGGCTTCGACGCCATCTCGCCGCACAGCGAGGCGGCCTTCTTTGCCGCCTTGGCCTTGCGCACGATGTCGCGCAGCGCGCGCAGGATCGGCGCCGACAAAATGTCGAAGCGTTCGGAAACCTTGGCATTGCCGCGGTCGACCGCAAACAGGAACTGGAACAGGTCGTTGGAGCCGACCGAGACGAAGTCGACCTTCTTCAGCAGCTCGTCGAGCTGGTAGAGCAGCGCCGGCACCTCGACCATGGTGCCGATATCGATCCGCTCGGGCAGCGAATGGCCGTGCTGGCGCAGATAGGTCAGCTCGCGCTCGACGATCGCCTTGGCCTGGTCGAACTCCGCGATGTCGGAGATCATCGGGAACATGATCTTCAGCGCGCGGCCGCCGCCGGCACGCAGCAGCGCGCGGATCTGGCCGCGCAGCAGACCGGGACGGTCGAGGCCGAGCCGGATCGCGCGCCAGCCGAGCGCGGGATTTTCCTCGATCACGGTCTCCATATAGGGCAGCGCCTTGTCGCCGCCGATGTCGAGGGTGCGGAAGGTGACGGGCTTAGAGCCCGCGGCGTCGAGCACGGTGCGGTACAGCGCGAGCTGGTCGCTCGAGCGCGGCAGGTTCGGGCTCACCATGAACTGCAATTCGGTGCGGAACAGGCCGATGCCGGCGCTGCCGGTGTCGTCGATATGCGGCAGGTCGATGGTCAGGCCGGCATTGATCAAAAGCTCGATCGGCTGGCCGTCCTTGGTCACGCAGGCCTTGTCGCGCAGCGCCGAATATTGCGCCTGCCGCCGCGCCCGGAACCGGACGCGCTCGGCATAGGCGGATTCGATCTCGGTCGAGGGGCGGACATAGATCTCGCCGGAAATGCCGTCGACGATGATGGCATCGCCCGGATCGGCGATGCCGGGCGCGTTCGGTACCTCGCCGACCGCGGGAATGCCGAGCGCGCGCGCCACGATCGAGACGTGGGAATTCGCGGTGCCTTCCTCCAGCACCAGGCCGCGCAGCCGCTTGCGGTCATAGTCGAGCAGCGCTGCGGGGCCCATCGCGCGGGCGATCAGGATGGCATTGTCGGGCAGCTGCTCGCGCGAGGGCGCATGGTCCTGGCCGACCAGCTGCCGCATCAGGCGATGGCCGAGATCCTCGAGGTCGTGCAGGCGGTCGCGCAGATAGGGATCGGTCGAGCGCAGCATGCGCGCGCGGGTGTCGGACTGCACGCGCTCGACGGCGGCTTCGGCGGTAAGGCCGGTGGCGACCGCCTCATGCAGCTTGTGCGACCAGCCCTGGTCGTTGGCGAACATGCGGTAGGCTTCCAGCACCTCGCGGTGCTCGCCGCCGTCGGCGACGTCGCCGCGCTCCAGCATGCGGTCGAGATCGGCGCGCAAATTGGCGAGCGCAGTGTCGAGCCGCTTGATCTCCTTCGGCAGGTCCTCGGCGATATAGTTGGTGATCACGACACGCGGCTCGTGCAGCACGACATGGCCGAGCGCGATGCCGTCGGAGAGCACCGCACCGGTCTTGTGCAGCGAGTGCCGCGCGGCGGGCTCGGCGCCGGGCTGCGCCAGCGCGGCAAGCTCGCCGGAGGCGATCATCTCCGCCAGCACCATGGCGGTGGTCTGCAGCGCCTCGACCTCTTCCTCGACATAGGTGCGCTTGGCGCGGTTCTGCACCACGAGCACGCCGAGCGTGTTGCCGGCGCGCAGGATCGGCACGCCGAGGAACGAGTGGTAGGCCTCTTCGCCGGTCTCCGGGCGGTAGGCGAAGGCCGGATGGCTTTGCGCGTCGGACAGATTGAGCGGCGTCGCCTCGCTGGCGACGAGGCCGACCAGGCCTTCATGCGCGCTCATCACGGTGCGGTGGACGGCGTCGCGGTTCAGACCTTCGGTGGCATAGAGCTCGAGGGTGTTGTCGATGCGCAGCACGTAGCAGGAGCAGACCTCGGCCACCATGTTGGCCGCGATCAGCACCACGATCTTGTCGAGCCGCTCCTGGGCGGAGACTTGCTCCGCCATGGTCTCGCGAAGCCGTCTCAACAGGATGCGGGGGCCTCCCGACGCGCTCCGCATGTGTTTCAGTCCCTCCCCACGAAGCCGGCGCACCGGTGCGGCCGGCCGCTGGCGTAAAACTCGTCAAAAACAACAATTTTAGTCATTCGGTGTCGCTGCTCGCCAGTTCCCGCCGATTCGCGATCACCGAAACTGTGCCACAGTTTGCGACAGCCTACCTGACTGGCCGTATACCCAATCGAGGCTTGCATTGCCAAGCAAAACGCCTGCCAGTAGCAAATAACGTCTGCGTCAGCCCAATGCTGCGCCCGCTAAGAGAAATTCTAACTCCGGGCGGGGCTGGGGAGCACGGCCAATGCTCGGTCTCGTCGTTCCGGGGCGCCGCGAAGCGGCGAACCTCGAGATTCCACAATTCGCAATTGCGAATTGGGGTTGATGCTGTCGCATCGCCCCGGAATGACAGCGGAGCGAGCCCCGCCCCTGCTGGTCGCGCCTACGCCTGGTCCAGGCCGTACAGCGTGTGCAGCGTGCGGACCGCGAGTTCGGTGTAGGCGGCGTCGATCAGGACCGAGAACTTGATCTCGGAGGTGGTGATGGCGCGGATGTTGATGTTGCGGTCGGCCAGCGCCTTGAACGCCTTGGCCGCGACGCCGGCATGGCTGCGCATGCCGCTGCCGATCACCGAGACCTTGGCGACGTCGGTCGCGGTATCGAGCCTGGCGTAGCCGATCTTGGCCTTGGCGGCGGTAATCGTATCCTTGGCGCGGTTATAGTCGCTGGCCGGAACGGTGAAGGTGAGGTCGGTGGTCTTGCCGTCCTCGGACACGTTCTGCACGATCATGTCGACATTGATACTGGCGTCCGCGAGCGGCCCGAAGATCGCGGCGGCGATGCCGGGCTTGTCCTCGATCTGGCGCACGGAAATCTGGGCTTCGTCCTTGGAGAAGGCGATGCCGGTGACGACGTGCATTTCCATGATTTCCTCCTCGCTGCAGATCAGCGTGCCCGGCGGCTGGTTGGCGTGCGGGTCGATATCCTCTGGCTTGTCGAAGCTGGAGCGCACGAAGATCGGCATGTTGTGCACCATGCCGAGTTCCACCGAGCGAACCTGCAGCACCTTGGCGCCCTGCGAGGCCAGTTCCAGCATGTCCTCGAAGGCGATCTTGTCGAGCCGGCGCGCCTTCGGCACCACGCGGGGATCGGTGGTGTAGACGCCGTCGACGTCGGTGTAGATGTCGCAGCGGTCGGCGCGCAGCGCGGCCGCGATCGCCACCGCCGAGGTGTCCGAGCCGCCGCGGCCGAGCGTGGTGATGCGGCCGGTGTCGGGATTGATGCCCTGGAAGCCTGCGATCACGGCGACTTCCTTGCGCTCCTTGAAGCGGGTGATGATCTCGGTGCCGTCGATATCGAGGATGCGCGCCGAAGCGTGCGCCTCCGAGGTCTTGATCGGGATCTGCCAGCCCTGCCAGGAGCGCGCCTGGATGCCGATGCCCTGCAGCACGATCGCAAGCAGGCCCGAGGTGACCTGTTCGCCGGAGGCGACCACCGCGTCATATTCGCGCGCGTCGTGCATCGGCGAGGCATCGGTGCACCAGGCCACCAGCTCATTGGTCTTGCCGGACATCGCGGAGACGACGACGGCGACCTCGTGGCCCGCGTCGACCTCGCGCTTCACATGCTGCGCGACGTTGCGGATACGATCGATATTGGCGACGGACGTACCGCCGAATTTCATCACGAGGCGGCCCATGACGACGCGTCTATTCCTTTAAGAGGATAAGTAGGTTAACCCACGCCGAAAACCGCAAGCGCGGGGACCGAAACGCGCGTATACATAGCGCCGCGCCCGGGGGCAAGCCGGTAGGTAGGGGGCCCTCGAGTGTCTTTTGGGGGTGTTTTGACCGGTTGCGGGCGGGTTGTGGCGCACGGGTAACACGGGACAACTCGAAGGCGGATTGGATGGGACGTTATATCGACGAGATCCTGCAGCCTGGCGAGAAGGTGCTGTATTCCACCAATGCGCACTGGATGTTCTATTTGCCGGCGATCGGGGCCTGGATCGTGGTGCTGGCGCTCTTGATCCTGTCGCGGATGACGACGGTCGACGGCCTCGTGATGGCCTGCCTGGCGGCCGCCGCCGTGGTCGCGGTCGCGGCGCTGTACTGGACCGCCGCGGCCTGGTTCCACCGCTGGACCACCGAAACCGACGTCACCAATTTCCGCGTGGTGCACAAGAGCGGCTTCATCAAGCGGCGCACCTTCGAGATGAGCCTCGACAAGGTCGAGAGCGTCGACGTCAACCAGAGCATCATGGGACGCCTGCTCAATTATGGCGACGTCACCATCCGCGGCGTCGGCGAGGGCATCGAGACCATCAGGACCATCGCCGCGCCGCTGTCGTTCCGCAATTCGATCACCGCGCGATAGGGGCGCGCGCAATCATGGCCACGCAATCAACGCTTTCCGGTTTCTCCGCCAATGCCTCCGCCAGCTCGGTCGATCCGGCCGAGGTCGCGAAATTCTCGAAACTGTCCGATGAATGGTGGGATCCGCGCGGCAAGATGGCGCCGCTGCACAAGATCAACCCGCTGCGCCTGACCTATATCCGCGACGCCGCCTGTCGCAAGTTCGAGCGCAACGCCAAGAGCCTCAGCTGCCTGTCCGGCCTGCGCCTGCTCGACATCGGCTGCGGCGCCGGCCTGCTCTGCGAGCCGTTCACGCGGTTAGGGGCCCAGGTGATCGGGATCGATCCCTCCGCCACCAACATCGCTGCCGCGAAGCTGCACGCCGACAAGGGCCATCTGTCGATCGACTACCGCTGCACCACGGTGGAGGAGATGGACGCCCGCGAGCGCTTCGACATCGTGCTGGCGATGGAGGTGGTCGAGCACGTCGTCGACGTCGGCGCCTTCATCAAGCGTTGTACGGCGATGCTCAAGCCCGGCGGGCTGATGGTGGCGTCGACGATCAACCGCAATTGGAAGAGCTTCGCGCTGATCATCGTCGGCGCCGAATACGTGCTGCGCTGGCTGCCGCGCGGCACCCACGAGTGGAGCAAGTTCGTCACCCCCGCCGAGCTCGAGCGCTATCTCGGCGACGTCAACCTCACCATCACCGAGCAGGCCGGCGTGGTCTACAACCCGCTCGCCGACAAATGGACCGTGTCGACCGACATGGACGTGAACTACATGGTGGTGGCGGAAGAGGTGTGAGTTAGATACCATGGTCTCGGCCACACAATAGGTGTCGTCCCTGCTTTCGTGTTTGGTCCCGTTTGATTGGCAAGGGCCTGGATTGGCGTCTTGTAGCCGAGGCATTTGAGGCGGGTTCGGTTGTAGTCGTGGACGAACTTGCTGAGGAAGGCGTCCCGATCGGCATGGTCGACGA